>Ga0265798_10001882_pt1 | contig 31582 bp, 24 predicted proteins | sample P3T30metagenome_FD_192430 | JGI IMG/M metagenome (GOLD analysis project Ga0265798, IMG submission 192430) | Plant litter microbial communities from East Loma Ridge, Irvine, California - P3 T30 | ecosystem: Environmental > Terrestrial > Plant litter > Unclassified | place: USA: California... | reverse complement strand
GAGGACGAGGAGAAGGGTCTTCTTCATGATCGGACAGGCTCCGGCAGTGAGGATGATCGATGGATATCGAAGGCCGACAACGCGTGCAATCGGCGGAAAGGTCCGCCGGGATGGCACTGCGTCGTTGACCGCATATAAAGATATCTTTATGTCTCGTTCCGACATGACCATCGCCCTCGACATTTTCCGTGCGCTTGCCGACGGCACGCGGCTGCGCATCCTCGCGCTGCTGCGCACGATGGAGCTGTCGGTCGGCGAACTCGCGCAGGTGCTGGGGCAGAGCCAGCCGCGCGTCAGCCGCCACGTCAAGATCCTGTGCGACGCCGGCCTCGCCGAACGGCGCAAGGAGGGTAGCTGGGTGTTCGTTGCGCTGGGCATGTCCGAGCGGGTGGCGCCGGTGGCGGACGCGCTGGACGCGTGGGGCAGGCTCGAGGCGGATCACTGGGCGACCGCGGACGCGGCGCGGCTGGCGGCGGTGCGTGCCGATCGTGCGGCATCGGCGGCGCAGTGGTTCGAGGCGAATGCGCGCGAATGGGATGCGATCCGCTCGCTCCACATTGCCGAGGAACAGGTCGAGGCGGCGATCGGCGCGGTGCTGGGCGAGAACAAGGTGCGCCAGCTGATCGATATCGGTACCGGCACCGGGCGGATGCTCGAACTGTTCGCGGGCTATGCCGAACAGGCGCTGGGGATCGACCGCAGTTCGGAAATGCTGCGGCTCGCCCGCGCGAAACTGTCGAGCCACGGCGTCGACAATGCCGAACTGCGGCAGGCCGATCTCTATGCGCTGCCGCTCGGCGACGGCGCGGCGGATCTCGCCATCGTCCACCATGTGCTGCATTTCGCGCAGCAGCCGGGCGCGGCGATCGCGGAAGCCGCGCGCGTGCTGTCGGCGGGCGGGCGGCTGCTGATCGCCGATTTCGCGCCGCATGATTGCGAGGAATTGCGCACGCGCGACGCGCATACCCGGCTAGGCTTCTCGGACGAACAGATGATGACATGGTTCGCCGCCTCGGCCCTCGCGCCCGAGCGGATCGAGACGCTGGAAGGCGGCGAACTGACGGTGAAACTCTGGCTGGCGCGCAAGCGCGCGTCGGCGGAACAGACGGTACATGAGGTGAAGGCGGCATGACGATTTCGGTTTCGCAGCTAGAGGAAGCGCGCCGCGCGCTGGAGGCGCCGCTGTTCGCCGACGTGGCGGGCGATACGTCCGTGTCGTTCGAGTTCTTCCCTCCCAAGACGCCCAAGATGGAAGAGGCGCTGTGGGAGACGGTGAAGACGCTCGAGCCGTTCCGCCCCGAGTTCGTCTCGGTCACGTACGGCGCGGGCGGTTCGACGCGCGAGCGCACCCACGCCACCGTCGCGCGCATCCAGGCGGAGACGAGCATGCCCGCCGCCGCGCACCTCACCTGCGTCGAGGCGTCGAAAAGTGAGATCGACGAGATCGCCGATGCCTATTGGCAGGCCGGCGTCCGGCATATCGTCGCGCTGCGCGGCGATGCGCCGGGCGCTGACGGGTTCGTGCCGCATGTCGATGGCTATACCAATGCCGCCGATCTGGTGGCGGGGCTGAAGCGGCTGCATCCGTTCGAGATTTCGGTCGCCGCCTATCCGGAATGCCATCCAGATTCGCAAGGGTCGGCGGCCGATCTCGACAACCTCAAGCGCAAGATCGACGCGGGCGCGACGCGCGGCATCACGCAATTCTTCTTTGAGCCGGAAACGTTCTTCCGCTTCCGCGATGCGGCGGCGGCAGCGGGGATCAAGGCGGAGATGGTGCCGGGCATCATGCCGGTCACCAATTTCGCCAGCATCGTGAAGATGTCGAAACTGTGCGGCACCGAAGTGCCAGCGTGGCTGGGGCGTTTGTTCGAGGGGCTGGAGGATCATGCCACCGCCCGCCAGCTGATCGCCGCGACGCTCGCCGCCGAACTGTGCCGCAAATTGTATGCGGGCGATGTGCGCGCACTGCATTTCTACACGCTCAACCGCGCCGAGCTGAGCTTCGCGATCTGCCACCTGCTCGGGCTTCGCGCCAAGGCGCCCGTCGCGGCCGCGGTCGCGGCCTGAAGGATATGACGATGACCCCACGCCAATCCCTGCTCGCGCAAGCTGCCGAGCGTATCCTCATCACCGACGGCGCGTTCGGCACCGAAATCCAGAACTGGAAGCTGTCGGAAGCCGATTATGCCGGTTCGCTCGGCCTTCTGAAGGATCAGAAGGGCAATAACGACATCCTCGCGCTGTCGAAGCCGGAAGTGCCCGAGACGATCCACCGCGCCTATTTCGAGGCGGGCGCGGATATCGCCGAGACCAACACGTTTTCCGCGAACGTCATCAGCCAGGCGGATTACGGCGCGGAGGCGCTGGTCAAGGATATCAACATCCAGAGCGCGCAGCTCGCGCGCCGCATCGCCGACGAATATCAGGCGCGCGACGGCCGCCCGCGTTTCGTGGCCGGCGCGGTCGGGCCGACCAACAAGACGCTGTCGCTAAGCCCCGACGTCAACGATCCCGGCTACCGCGAGATCGACTTCGATTATCTGAAGGCCGTGTACCGCGAGCAGACCGACGCGCTGCTCGAAGGCGGCGCGGACTTCATCCTGATCGAGACGGTGTTTGATACGCTCAACGCCAAGGCCGGCATCATGGCGGCGATCGAGGCGGGCGATGCGCTGGGGCGCGACGTGCCGATCATGCTGTCGATGACGCTGACCGATCTGTCCGGGCGCAACCTGTCCGGCCACACGGTCGAGGCGTTCTGGCATGCGGTGCGCCACGCGCGGCCGGTGACGATCGGGCTGAACTGTTCGTTCGGCGCGGAGCAGTTGCGCCCGCATGTGAAGACGCTGGCGGGCATCGCCGATACGCTCATCATGGTATACCCGAATGCGGGGCTGCCCAACGAGCTTGGCCAGTATGACGAGATGCCGGAGACCACCGCCGGTCTCGTCAAGGAATGGGCCGATGCGGGGCAGGTCAACATCCTCGGCGGGTGCTGCGGGTCGACGCCGGCGCACATCGCCGAGATCGCGCGCGCGGTGCGGGGCTTGCGGCCGCGCGCGCTGCCGAAACCGCCGGTGGTGACGCGGCTCGCCGGGCTGGAGCCGATGACGATGGCGGGCTAAACCGCCCGCCTCTCGATACTGCAAGACCCCGGCGTTCGGGGCGACGATGGGAACTGCCTTGACCAACCTCTCCACCTCTTTCGTCAACATCGGCGAGCGCACCAACGTCACCGGCTCGGCGCGTTTCAAGAAGCTCATCATGGCGGGCGATTACCCCGCCGCGATCGAAGTGGCGCGCCAACAGGTCGAGTCGGGTGCGCAGGTGCTCGACGTCAACATGGACGAGGGGCTGCTCGACGCCGAGCATGCCATGACCACCTTCCTCAAGCTGATCGCCGCCGAGCCGGATATCGCGCGCATCCCGTTCATGGTGGACAGCTCGAAATGGTCGGTGATCGAGGCGGGGCTGAAGTGCGTGTCCGGCAAGCCGATCGTTAATTCGATCAGCATGAAAGAGGGCGAGGCCAAGTTCCTGCACGAGGCCAAAAAATGCATGGCATACGGCGCCGCCGTGGTGGTGATGGCGTTCGACGAAGCGGGCCAGGCCGACACGCAGGCGCGCAAGATCGAGATCTGCGAGCGCGCGTACAATGTCCTGATGACGATCGGCTTCCCGCCCGAGGACATCATCTTCGACGCCAACGTGTTCGCGGTCGCGACCGGCATCGAGGAGCATAGCAATTACGGCGTCGACTTCATCGAGGCGGTGAAGGTCATCAAGGCGCGCTGCCCGCATGTCCACTTCTCGGGCGGGCTGTCCAACCTGTCGTTCAGCTTCCGCGGCAACGAGCCGGTGCGCCGCGCGATGCATTCGGTGTTCCTGTACCATGCGATCCCCGCCGGGCTGGACATGGCGATCGTCAACGCCGGGCAGCTCGACATCTACGACGATATCGACCCCGAATTGCGTGAAGCGTGCGAGGACGTGATCCTCAACCGCCCGCAGCGCAAACCCGACGAGACGCCGACCGAACGGCTGATCGCGCTCGCCGAGAAGTTTCGCGGCACCGATGCGGTGGCGGAGAAGGCGGCGGAGGAATGGCGCGGCTGGCCGGTCAACAAGCGGCTCGAACATGCGCTGGTCAAGGGTATCGACATGTATGTGGTCGAGGATACCGAGGAGTGCCGCCAGCTGTTCCCGCGTTCGATCGAGGTGATCGAGGGGCCGCTGATGGACGGCATGAACGTGGTCGGCGATCTGTTCGGATCCGGCAAGATGTTCCTGCCGCAGGTCGTCAAATCGGCGCGCGTGATGAAGAAGGCGGTGGCGCATCTGCTCCCCTTCATCGAGGCGGCGAAGGAACCCGGCGCACGCGGCAAGGGCAAGATCATCATGGCGACCGTGAAGGGCGACGTGCATGATATCGGCAAGAACATCGTCGGCGTCGTGCTCCAGTGCAACGGCTTCGACGTGGTCGACATGGGCGTGATGGTGCCGTGGAGCGACATCCTCAAGGCCGCCAACGAGAACGACGCCGACATGATCGGCCTGTCCGGCCTCATCACCCCGTCGCTCGACGAGATGGTGACGGTGGCGGAGGAGATGAAGCGCGCCGGCTTCACCATGCCGCTGCTGATCGGCGGGGCGACCACCTCCAAGGTGCATACCGCGCTGCGCATCGCGCCGGCGTATGACGGCCCGGTCGTGCACGTGCTCGACGCCAGCCGCGCGGTCGGTGTCGCCTCGACGCTGGTGAGCGATACGCAGAAGGAGGCCTTCGTCATCAAGACGGCCGAGGATTACGAGGCGGTCCGCATCGCGCGCGCCAACAAGGGCAACAACGACCTGCTCCCGCTCGCCAAGGCGCGTGCCAACCCGTTCGTGGCGGACATGGCGATGAAGCCGCCCGCGCCGCGAAAGCCCGGCGTGCATGTCTTCCGCGACTGGGACCTGCGCGATCTGCGCGAGCTGATCGACTGGACGCCGTTCTTCCGCGCGTGGGAACTGGCCGGCAATTACCCGGCGATCCTCACCGATCCAGTGGTCGGCGAAAGCGCCACATCGCTGTTCGCGGACGCGCAGAAGATGCTCGACAAGATCATCGACGAGAAGTGGCTGACCGCGCGCGGCGTCGCCGGGCTGTGGGTGTGTGCGCGCCACGAGGACGACGTGATCGTCGACACCAAGGGCGACTTCAACGCGGACGAGCTGATCGGCCTCGACATGCTCAACCTGGTCGATGGCACCGACGTGTTCCGCCTGCCCTTCCTGCGCCAGCAGATCGCCAAGCGCGAGGGCCGCGCCAACATGTGCCTCGCGGATTTCATCGATACCAATGGTGACTGGCTCGGCGGATTCGCGGTGTCGATCCACGGCATCGAGCCGCATCTGGCGAAGTTCAAAGCGGCGATCGACGATTATTCGGACATCCTGCTCAAGGCGTTGGCGGACCGGCTCGCCGAGGCGTTCGCGGAGCGCCTGCACCAGCACGTCCGGCAGGAATTGTGGGGTTACGCACCCGACGAGCAGCTCACCAACGAGGCGCTAATCCGCGAGCAATATCGCGGCATCCGCCCGGCGCCGGGCTACCCCGCCTGCCCGGAACACAGCCTCAAGACGATGCTGTTCAAGATGCTCGACGCGCACCACGCCACCGGCGCCACGCTGACCGAGAGTTTCGCGATGCTGCCGACGGCGGCGGTGTCTGGCTTCTACTTCGGCCACCCGCAGGCGGAGTATTTCGGCGTCGCGCGGATCGGCGAAGATCAGGTGACCGACTATGCGGCGCGGCGCGGCGTCGATCTGGATACGGCGAAGCGCTGGTTGCGACCGAATCTGGACTGACCCCGATCGTAGCGGAAAGAATACCGCCGCGTAGCGTTTGCGTATCGGATGCCGCTCCGGCAGGGACGGCAGCGTAACGATTTGCTTGCGGGGTTATCGATGTCGAAGGCGTCTCTCTCGGTCGGTCCGAAATACCCGCAGGTGGTGGTGCTGATCGGCGCGACCGGCGATCTGGCGCGGCGCAAGCTGCTGCCGGGGCTATTCCACCTCATCAGCGAGGGGTTCATCCCGGATTGCCGGATCATCGGCATGTCGCTGGACGAGATGGATGCGGAAGCTTTCCGCAGCTTCGCGCGCGCCGCGCTCGACGAGTTCGGCACGCGGCCGATCGCCGATGCCGAATGGGCGACCTTCGCCGGCGTGCTCGATTACCTGTCGATCGGCGCCGGGCCGGAAAAACTGCGCGAGGTCGTACTCGCCGCCGAGCAGAGCCTCGGCACCGAAAGCCGCCGGCTGCATTACCTGAGCGTGCCGCCCAACGCTGCACTGTCGAGCGCGCGGATGCTGGGAGCGGCTGGTCTGGTCGAAAACTCGCGCGTGGTGATGGAGAAGCCCTTCGGCACTGATCTCGCCAGCGCGGTCGATCTCAACGCCAGGCTGCACGAGATCTTCGCGGAGGAACAGATCTTCCGCATCGACCATTTCCTCGGCAAGGAACCGGCGCAGAACATCCTCGCCTTCCGCTTCGCCAACGGCCTGTTCGAGCCGATCTGGAACCGCAACTTCATCGACCATGTGCAGATCGACGTTCCCGAGACTTTGGGTCTCGGCAAGCGCATCGGCTTCTACGAAAGCACCGGCGCGTTCCGCGACATGGTCGTGACGCACCTGTTCCAGATCCTCGGCTTCATGGCGATGGAGCCGCCGACCGCGCTCGAACCCGGCCCGATCGGCGAGGAGAAGAACAAGGTGTTCCGCTCGATGCTGCCGCTCGACCCGCATGATGTCGTGCGCGGGCAATATGTCGGCTATCGCAGCGAGGAGGGCGTCGATCCGGAATCGGACACCGAGACGTTCATCGCGCTGAAGTGCCAGATCGACAACTGGCGCTGGGCGGGCGTGCCGTTCTATCTGCGCACCGGCAAGAAGCTGGCCGAGGGGCAGCGCATCATCTCGATCGCGTTCCGCGAACCGCCCAAGAGCATGTTCCCCGCCGGTTCCGGCGTCGGGTCGCAGGGGCCGGACCACCTTACCTTCGATCTGGCGGACGCCTCGCGCGTGTCGCTGTCGTTCTACGGGAAGCGGCCCGGGCCGGGAATGCGGCTCGACAAGCTGTCGATGCAGTTCGCGCTTCAGGAAACCGGCCGTATCGACGAGGTGCTGGAGGCATACGAGCGGCTGATCCTCGATGCGATGCGCGGCGACCGTACGCTGTTCACCACCGCCGAAGGCATCGAGAGCCTGTGGCGTGCGTCCGCGCCGCTGCTCGAGAACCCGCCGCCGGTGCGGCTGTACGAGCCGGGTTCGTGGGGGCCGAAGTCGATCCACCAATTGATCGCGCCGCACGCCTGGCGGCTGCCGTTCGAACGCGCGTGGCGTGGCGGCGATACCTCGGTGAAGAAGTAGCCGCAGGCAGGCGCGAAAAGGCGGTTAACCCTCTATTCGCCTTTCCAAGCGGTGCGCCCGCGCGCATCTCGGGGAGGTATAGGGAGCCTTTCATGCGCCACATCCTCGCCCTCGCCTTCCTCTCGCTGGCCGCGCCGGTCGCTGCGCAATCCGCTGGCGGCCCGTTCACCGTGCAGGGCGGGCAGAGCTTCGCGCGGCTCGACGAGGCTTTGATGGCGATTCGCGGGCAGGACGCGACGATCGTGATCGCGCCCGGCACCTATCACGAATGCGCGATCCAGCAGGCCGGGCACATCACCTTCAAGGCAGCGGTGCCGGGCAAGGTGATCTTCGAGCAGACCGCGTGCGAGGGCAAGGCGGCGCTGGTGCTGCGCGGCACCGGATCGACCGTGGACGGCATCGTCTTCCGCGGCTTCAAGGTCGATGACGGCAACGGCGCGGGCATCCGCATCGAGACCGGGCCGCTGGTGGTACGCAATGCGATGTTCCTCGACAGCCAGGAGGGCATCCTCGGCGGATCGGGCACCGACATTCCGATCACGATCGACCACACCACCTTCTCGGGCCTCGGCCAGTGCGACCAATCCCCGAGCTGCGCGCATTCGATCTATCTGGAGACGAAGGGCCTCGTCACCGTCACCAACTCGCGGTTCGAGCGGGGGCATGGCGGCCATTACATCAAGGTGCGCGGCCCCCGCGTCTCGATCACCAACAACAGCTTCGACGATACCGCCGGGCACAAGACCAACTACATGATCGACCTGCCCAACGGCGCGACCGGGCTGATCCAGGGCAACACCTTCGTGCAGGGCCGCGACAAGGAGAACTGGACCGGCTTCATCGTCGTCGCCGCCGAAGTGCGCGAACAGAGCGCGGCCGGTTTGCGCATCGTCGGCAATACTGCGAGCCTCGCGCCCGGCGAAACGCGCAGCCCGGCATTCGTCGCGGATTACAGCCATGAGCGCCTTGCGATCGGCGACAATACGCTGGGCAAGGGCGTGCGCGCGTTCGAGACGCGCTGAGCCTGCAAGGTTGCACGCCCGGCGATAGCCGCTAGGTTTCCCGACGAACAGGGAGACTGCACATGCGGATCGGAATCGTCACGGCCAGCCTCGTCGCCACCCTCGCGCTGGCGGCATGCGACAAGACCAAGACCGAACTCGGCGCCCCGACGCCGGGCGGCGCGCGCGCGGTGGCGATGTTGCATACCGCCGATGGCGCCGATGTCGGACGCGCCACCGCGACCGAGGTGTCGGGGGGCCTGCGCATCACCGTCGATGCCTCCGCGATGCCGGCGGGCACGCACGGCGCGCACATCCACATGACCGGCCGCTGCGACGCGCCCGATTTCGCGAGCGCGGGCGGCCACTGGAACCCGACCGGCATGAAGCACGGCGCGATGAACCCGCAGGGTCCGCACGAGGGCGATCTGCCCAATCTGGTGATCGGCACCGACGGGCGTGGCACGATCGGCGTGACGGTGCCGGGCGCGACGATGGCCGGGCTGCTCGACGCGGACGGTTCGGCGCTGGTGGTGCATGCCAAGCCGGACGACCTGATGACCGATCCTTCCGGGAACAGCGGCGGGCGTGTGGCGTGCGGGGTGTTCGGGGCGAGTTGATCTGGCACGCGCCGGGAGGACGAGGCCGAGAGTGTCACGCGACCTGTTCGCACCGAGCGAAGTCGAGGGACGCTCCGCACGCGCCACAAGGCCCGCCGCGGCAAAGCCGCGTCGTCGGTCGGCGCTGTAGCGCCGCCGGCCGGGCTAGGCTCCGGCTGCGCCGGGCGCGTGATTAGCTTCGCTGATCTCTTGCGCGCCTAGCCTGAATTCCTCAACGCGGTAGCAATTGCGTTGATCGACAACAGGATGCCCTGCCCGACCCGCTCGTCGTCCTCGCCGGCCCGCCGACGCTTGATGAGTTCGATCTGGAGCATGTTGAGCGGCTCGATATACGGCAGCCGCAGTCGGATCGACGCGTCCAGCCCCGGGTGCTTCTCCAGCAGGTGCGACTGCCCGGTCGCCGCCAGCAGCGCGTCGTACGTCACCTGCCAGCCGCCACGGATGCGCGGGAAGATCGCCTGCGCCAGCGCGCGGTCCTCGACCAGTGCGGCGTAGCGTTCGGCGATGCCCATGTCGGACTTTGCCATCACCTGCTCCATGTTGCCGAGCATCGCCGCGAAGAACGGCCAGCTCTGCGCCATCTCTACGAGCAGGCCCTTGTCCTCGAAGTTGCTGAGCGCCTGCCCGACGCCGTACCAGCCCGGCAGCATCACCCGCGCCTGCGCCCAGCTGAACACCCACGGAATCGCGCGCAGATCCTCGATCCGGTCGGACTTGGTGCGGCTGGCAGGCCGCGAGCCGATGTTGAGACCGGCGATCTCGGTCAGCGGCGTCATCTGCCGGAAGAAGGTGCGGAACCCCTCGGTACCGTAGACCAGATCGCGATAGGCGGTGAACGCCGCGTCCGAAATCCGATCCATCGCGGCGGCGAATCGCGCTTGGTCCGCCGGCGCGATCGGGTCCGGTTCGAGGCTGGCGAGCAGCGTCGCCGAGGTCATCGCCTCCAGGTTGATCATCGCACTTTCGCGCGTGCCGTATTTGCCCGCGATCACCTCGCCCTGTTCGGTGATGCGGATGCGGCCCTGCACGGTGCCGGTCGGCTGCGCACGGATCGCCGCGAACGACGAGCCGCCGCCGCGCCCGACCGCGCCGCCGCGACCGTGGAACAGCTGCATGCCGATCCCCGCCTTCTCGAACACCGCCTTCAGCGCGGTCGAGGCCTTCGAGAGCGACCAGGTCGAGGTGAGATAGCCGCCGTCCTTGTTCGAATCGGAATAGCCGATCATCACTTCCTGATACCCGCGCGCGCGGGTTATCGCCCCCGCCTCGGGCAGCGCGAACCATTCGGTCATGATCGCGGGCGCGGCTTCGAGATCGCCGATCGTCTCGAACAGCGGCACCGCCATGATCGCGGCGGTCGGCGCATCGCCGGGGCGATAGAGGCCGACTTCCTTGAGCAACATGTTGATTTCGAGCAGGTCGGACACCGACTGCGCCATCGAGACGATATAATTGGTGATGCAGCCCGGCCCGTATTTGGCATGCGCCTCGGCGGCAGCGCGGGCGATGGCGAGTTCGCTCTGCGTCTCGTCCGAATAGGCCGCGAACGGGCTGGTCAGCGGGCGTGCGTTGGAGAGTTCGTGGCGCAGCAGCGAGACACGCTGCGATTCGCTGAGGGCGAGGTAATCCGCCTCCACCCCCGCAACCTTGAGCAGTTCCGCGACCACGCGCTCATGCACCGCGCTGTTCTGGCGCATGTCGAGCGTGGCGAGGTGGAAGCCGAACGTCTCGACCGCGCGGATCAGCCGGCCGAGCGCGCCGCCGCTGGACAGCGCGCCGGACCCGCCAGCGCGCAGCGCGCGCGCGATCGCGACGAGATCGGCACGGAACGCCTGCGGATCGGGATAGGGCTCGCCCTTCACGCTGGCGGCGCGGGGCGCGGGTTTGCCGGTGAGCGCGAGGTGGGTCGCGGCGAGCCGCGCGTACACGCCGGTCAGCGCGCGGCGGTACGGCTCGTCGCTGCGGCTCGTGCCGGCGTCGCCGCTCGCTTCGGCAAGCGCCACTACCGACTCGGCGACATTCGCCAGCGTGCTGGAGATCGACAGCTCGGCGCCAAGGCCGCTCAACGCCTCCAGATAATAGCCGATCACCGCCGCGCACGATTTATCGAGCGCGGTGCGAAGCGAATCGGCGGTCACGAACGGGTTGCCGTCGCGGTCGCCGCCGATCCAGCTACCGGGGCGCAGGAAGCTCGGCGCGCGTTCGCCCAGTGCACGGTCCCAGCGCTGGTACAGCGCAGGCAGCGTCGGCAGGAACACGTCGCGCAGATAGCTGAGCGCGGTTTCGACCTCATCCGTCACGTACAGCCGCTCGCGCCGCAGCACGCGCGTCTGCCACAGCAGGGCGATCTGGCGGTAGATCGCCTCGTCGACCGCATCGCCGTCGGGCGTCTCGGCAAGGCCGGCATCCTTCAGCGCCATCAGTTCGGCGATGCGGTTGCGGTGGTCGATCATCGACTTGCGGCGCACTTCGGTCGGATGCGCGGTCAGCACCGGCACGATCAGCGCGTGGTTCAGCAACTGCATCACCTGCGCCTTGTCGATCCCCTCGCCCTCCAGCCGGGCGAGCGCGGAGGCGACGTCGGCACCCTGCTCCGCGGTCACGCCGTGGCGATCCTCGGCGAGATTGGCGAGCATCGAGAACAGCATGAAACCGCGCACGAAGTCGAGTGTCTCATCCAGGCTGAGGCTGCCGAGACCGAGATCGACCTCGCCGCCTGCAACGCCGCGATGCCGGTCGACCGAGGCGGCGCGGATATACTCCGTGCGCTTGAACAGCAGCTCGCCGCCATAGGCGCGGATGACGTCGCCGAGCATCTTGCCGAGGAACCGGACGTCGGGATTGTTCGCGATCGAAGGAAGGTCAGCCATGCCCGCGATGCTGCAACGCGGGAGAGGCAGGGTCAATGGCGAAGCGGCGAGTGCGACCATCTTGCCGCCATGTTGTGAAGCGAGGTTGCCGGATCGGTCCCACGGAAGGGCGACACGCGATGCTCGGATGGACGGCGATGTTCCTGCAAGCGGCGGCCCTGCCCGATGCGCCACCGGCCGCCCCGCCCGCGCGCACCAGCGTGCTGCCACCCCCGTGCCCGACCGACGCAAATGGCGACATCGTGGTGTGCGGCCGGACGGATGTGCAGGAAACGTACCGTCTGCGCAGGGTGCCCGAACGGTTCGTGAAGGACCCGCAGTTTCGTATCACGCTGCCCGGCGGCAGCACGATCACGCCGCATATGGATCAGGGGCGGTTTGGCGATGTCGAGGCCAAGGTGACGCTGAAGGTGCCGTTCTAGCCGCTCCGATCTTCCCTGGCGAAGGCCGGAGTCCAGTTGAAAAGGTCGCTGTTACGGAACGCAGCACCTGTTTACGCCCGCTCCGTGCTGGACGCCGGCCTTAGCCGAGGAAGGCAGAAGACGGGCGGAAGGCTCGCCAAGCCTCAAGCCTCCAGCTCGACGTCCCAATAGAGCCAGTCGCGCCAGGTCGCGTGCAGGAAGTTCGGCGGAAAGCGCCGGCCATGTTCCTGCAACTGCCAGCTCGTCGGGCGAATCGCCTCCAGGTAGAGCGGCATTCCCGCCTGTTTCGGCGTGCGTCCGCCCTTCCTGAGATTGCACGGCGCACAGGCGGTGGCGACATTCTCCCACGTCGTCCGCCCGCCCTGCGCGCGCGGAATGATGTGGTCGAACGTCAGGTCATGCCCGGCACCGCAATATTGGCATTCGAACTTGTCGCGCAGGAACAGGTTGAAGCGCGTGAACGCCGGAAATGCGCTCGGCCGCACATATTGTTTCAGCGCGATCACCGAGGGAAGCTTGATCTTCGCGGTCGGGCTGCGCACCTCGCGCTCGTATTCGGCGACGATCGCGACGCGGTCGAGGAACACCGCCTTTATCGCGGTCTGCCACGGCCAGATGCTCAGCGGGTAATAGCTCAGCGGCGTATAATCCGCATTCAGCACCAGTGCCGGGCAACTGTCCGGATGGCGGATCACATCGGGATGATACACTTGCGCGTTCCCCTCGCTTCCTTGTGCGGCAATCGCCCACTAGGATGACGCGGTGATGACAGCACAGCGCACGACTCGCGGTCAAGACCCGAGATGACCGTCACCCGCTTCGCGCCGAGCCCGACCGGGCGGCTGCACCTCGGCCATGCGTATTCCGCGATCCTCGCGCATGATCGCGCGCGGGCGGACGGCGGGCGGTTCCTGCTGCGCATCGAGGATATCGACGGCACGCGCAGCCGGGCCGAGTTCATCGCCGGCATCGAAGAAGATCTGCGCTGGCTTGGCCTGACGTGGGACGGGCCGGTGGTGCGGCAATCGACTCGCCTGGACGCCTATGCGCACGCACTCGATCAACTGCGCGGAATCGACCTGCTCTATCCGTGCTTCTGCACCCGCGCGGAGATCGCCGCCAGCCTCGCCGCGCCGCACGGCGGTCCGGGTGGCGTCTATCCCGGTACCTGCCGTGCGCTGTCGGCGGCGGAGGCCGGCGCGCGCATGGCGGAGCCGCATTGCTGGCGACTCGACACGGGCGCGGCGGTCGCACGCACCGGCGCGCTCGACTGGCAGGACGAGATCGCCGGTTCGGTGCCGGCAAACCCGCTCGCGCACGGCGATGTCGTACTCGCGCGCAAGGATGCGCCGGCAAGCTATCACCTCGCCGTCACCATCGACGATGCCTGGCAGGGCGTCAGCCACATCGTACGCGGCGTCGATCTGTTCACCGCCACCGACGTCCACCGGCTGCTTCAGGCGCTGCTCGGCCTGCCGACGCCGATGTACCGCCACCACGCGCTGCTCACCGATGCGAACGGCTTGCGCCTTGCCAAGCGGGACGGCGCGCCGACGTTGGCGGCATCGCGCGAACAGGGGCAGGACGGGCCGGCGCTGGCCGCGATGCTGCGCGAGGGCCGACTACCCATTGGCATCGCCGCGGCGAGGGCGTAAGCTACGCGCATGAGCACCTTTCTCTTCCTCCTGCTGATCGCCGCGATGATCGCCACGGTGGTCGTGCTGGTGCGGGGCCTTGCGGCGTTCCTGCTCAACGCCAGCGCCGATGCGCGCGGCGATGGCGACCCGAACGTGCCGACCGACTCGACGCTCAAATCGAACAAGATGATGCAGTATCGCATCTTCTTTCAGGCGATCGCGATCTTCATCATCGTGCTGATCCTGTTCATCGGCAGCAGCAAGAGCTGATCCTTGGTCAAGCTGAACAGGATCTACACGCGCACCGGCGACGTCGGCACCACCGGGTTGGTCGATGGTTCGCGCGTGTCCAAGGCCGATCCGCGCATGGCCGCGATCGGCGATGTCGACGAGGCGAATAGCGCGATCGGCGTTGCAGTAGTGGCGCTCGGCGGTGGCGATCCGACAGCGGCGCTGACGCGCATCCAGAACGACATGTTCGATCTCGGGGCCGATCTCGCCACCCCGGGCGAGGATTTCACCCCCGGTGACATGACGCTCCGCATCGTGCCCGCGCAGGTAACGCGGCTGGAGGAGGAGATCGATGCGCTCAACGCCGATCTTGGCGCGCTCACCAGCTTCATCCTGCCTGGCGGCAGTCCTGCCGGCGCGGCGCTGCACCTTGCCCGTGCGATCGCACGCCGGGCGGAGCGCACCGCGATCGCCGCTGCCGATCATGTGCCGCTCAACCCCGCCGCGCTCGCTTATCTCAACCGGCTGTCGGATTATCTGTTCGTCGCCAGTCGTTACGTGAACAAAACGGCGGGTGGCGACGTTTTGTGGGTTCCCGGCGGCGCGCGCTGACAGGCGCGGCGACCGTTCGGCCGTTGACACCATGTCATGACGCGCCGATAGGAAGGAACATTATGAGAACGCGTCTCGGCCTGTCCCCGTCTCCCGAGGCGCTCTCCGCGCGCTTCGACGCCGTTCGCCGGCTGAGTATCGCGCTGGTCGCCCCATTGTCGGATGCGGATGCGACGGTGCAGTCGATGGAGGATGCCTCCCCCGCGAAATGGCACCTCGCGCACACTACATGGTTCTTCGAGACGTTCGTGTTGCGGGATTTCGTGCCCGGTTATCGCCGCTTCGACGAGCGCTTCCCGTTCCTGTTCAACAGCTATTACGAAGCGGAAGGCCGCCGTCACAGCCGTGCGCGACGCGGTATGATCACGCGGCCCGCGCTCGACGAGGTGCTGGCATATCGCGCGCATGTCGACGCGGAGATCGAGGCGGCGATGCCCGACCTGCCGCACGCTGCGCGCGAGTTGATCCGGCTGGGCTGCCATCATGAGGAGCAGCATCAGGAACTCCTGCTCACCGATATCCTCCACCTGATGTCGGAAAACCCGCTCGAGCCGGCCATCTGGCCCGGCGCGGGGAAGGTACCGGTCGAAATGCCCGGCCCGATCGGCTGGATCGCACGCGAGGGCGGCATCGCCGAGATCGGTCACGACGATCCACATTTCGCGTTCGACTGCGAAGGCCCGCGCCATGCCGCGCTGCTTACCCCCCACGCGCTTGCCGATCGCACCGTCACCAACGGGGAATGGGCGGCGTTCATCGCCAATGGCGGCTATGCCGATCCGCGTCACTGGCTGTCGGACGGCTGGGCATGGGTGAAGGCCAACGCGATCGATGCGCCGATGTATTGGGAACGCCGCGAGGAAATCTGGACGCGCTTCGGCCTCGATGGGCGGCGCCCGATCGACCCCGCCGCGCCGGTCACGCACGTCAGCCTCTACGAGGCGGACGCCTATGCAAGCTGGGCCGGTGCGCGGCTGCCGAACGAGTTCGAGTGGGAAGCCGCCGCCGCCGAGCACGATGCGGGCGCGGGCAACCAGCTCGACAGCGCCGGCCCGGTCGAGCCGCGTCCGTCCGCCACCGGCCCGGCGTTTTACGGCGACGTATGGGAATGGACCGGCAGCGCGTTCCGCCCCTACCCCGGCTTCCGCGCGGTCGAAGGCGCGGTCGGCGAATACAATGGCAAGTTCATGAGCGGCCAGTTCGTGCTGCGCGGCGGCTCCTGCGCTACGCCGCGCGGCCATGCCCGGGCGAGCTACCGCAATTTCTTCTATCCCCACCAGCGCTGGCAATTCACCGGCGTTCGGCTGGCGAAGGATCTCTGATGTCCATGCCGCACCAGCCCGTTTGCCACGCGCCAGGCTGCCGTTGCCGTCCTGCCGGAGCGAATTTCCGATGCTGAAGCCTGAATTCGAAGACGGTCAGTCTAGCCTCGCCGATCCCGCTTTCCGCGCCGACGTACTACGCGGTTTTGCGATGCGCCCGCGCGCGATCCCCGCGCGTTGGTTCTACGACCGGCGCGGTTCGGAGCTGTTCGAGGCGATCACCGATCTGCCTGAATATTACCCGACTCGCACTGAAACCGCGATCCTGCGCCGCATCGCGCCGGAAGTAGCAGAGCTGGCGGGTCCGGGCCGGGCGGTCGTCGAATTCGGTTCGGGATCGTCGATGAAGACGCCGCTGGTGCTCGCCGCGGTCACGCCCTCCGCCTATGTGCCGATCGATATTTCCGGCGATTTCCTGCGGGAATCCTCGGCCGTGCTGGCCGGTGCCTTTCCGGGCCTGTCCGTGCTGCCGGTCGAGGGCGATTTCATGAAGCCGATCGCACTGCCCGGCCAAATCGCGGATGCGCCGAAGCTCGGTTTCTTCCCCGGCTCGACGATCGGCAACATGGTCCCGCACAGCTCGGTCGATCTGCTGCGCGCGATGAAGGCGTCGCTGGGGGAAGGGGCGATGCTGCTGATCGGTATGGACCGGATCAAGGACACCGCTATCCTCACCGCTGCCTATGACGATGCCGCCGGGGTTACCGCGGCGTTCAACCTCAACCTGCTGGAGCGCATCAACCGCGAGCTGGACGGCACCGTGCCGGTGGATCAGTTCCGCCACGTCGCGCGCTGGAACGACGATCGTGCGCGCATCGAAATGCACCTCGAAGCGCAGGCCGACGTGGATTTCACCATCGCGGGCCATACATTTTCGATGGCAGCAGGCGAAACCATTCACACCGAGAACAGCCACAAGTACGGCGCGCGCGACGCCCGCGTCCTGTTGCGTTCGGGCGGCTGGACGCCAATCGCGGAATGGACCGACGAAGAGGGCCGTTTCGCGGTGATCCTGGCGGAAGCGCAGCCCAGCCGGCTCGCGCCATAGCGGCCACGCCCTATTTCGTCTGTAACCTTACCCGCCAGGTGTTGAGGAAACTCTCATTGCCGCGGCACACGTCCATCTGCGCCTGCTCGATCAGCCGGAACATGGTGCCGTCCCACAGATAATGCTGCGAAACGCCGCAGTCGCCGTCCCGCGCCTTGCGGACGTAGCTGTACAACGAACCATTCGCATAACTGCCATTGCTGACCCGGGGTATGCGGGTCCAGCTCAAACCGGGGATCGCGTCGAGCCGCGCAGGACGCGCCCTGCCCTTCGCGTCCACCAGGAACACCGCCTCTGTCGGGTTATCGCCAGTCGTGCGACACGGTACCAGCGCGACGTTGCGCACCTTGTCGAGCGAGCGGACCTGCGCCTTGGCCACGCCGCGTGTCACCGGACACTTCGCGCGCCGCTGCAACGTCTTGATGCGCGCGGAGGTGAGCGTCGGTGCGTGGCCGCTTGGCCGTACCACGGTCACGATCGGGAGCGCAGGCGCGGGCGGCACCGCACTTGCCGGCTTGCGGCCGCGCACGCTTGCGGCGGTGACGGTGCCGGACCGCCCCTGCACATCGTCGATATAGCGTAGCGCATCGTCGAGCCCGTCGGTGGAAATCCTGGCGAGGTCACGCCCGGTCCCGTCGACGACGGCGAGCTTTCGCGCGCTCGACAGTGCGGCCGCGATCGCCCGTGCGGTCGCACCCTCGATAGTGGCGCCATCCGGCGTTGCACGGAACGGACCCCCGATCTGCACCCCGCCCACTTCGATCGCGAACGGATCCTCGTCGGTTCGCGCGGTCAGCCACATTTTCCACCGGCCATCCGGTCCCGCCTCGCGCATGACGGTGAACACCTCGCTCGGCGGCTCGCCGTCTTCGGGGTCTAGCGTGGTCAATGCGCAGCGCTTGGCATTATCGCAGGCGACAGCCCAGTCACCGAACGTGATGAACCGGCCGGGCTTGACCGGCGCAGGCGCCGTGGCAGGAGGCGCCGCCGCAAGCAGAAGCGCAAAAGCAAACATCGGTTACAGGCTCCCCTCATGGCGGCTGGCGGGCGGGCGAATTGCCGCTAAAGCACGAAGCGACAAATCCTTAGGCGAAGGAACGGGCGATGCAAACAGTAGGTGTGGTCGGCGCAGGCCAGATGGGCGCAGGGATCGCGCAGGTTTCCGCGCAAGCCGGTTTCCGCGTGTTGCTCGCCGACGTGTCGCGTGAGCGTGCCGAGGCGGGCAAATCCGGCATCGCCAAGCAGCTTGATCGTGCCGTCACCAAGGAGAAGATCACGTCGCAAGCGCGCGACGACGCGCTCGCGCTGATCGAGCCGGTCGACAGCGTCGCGGCGATGGCGGACTGCGGCCTGGTGATCGAGGCGGCAACCGAACGCGAGGAGATCAAGCGCGCGATCTTCGCGGAGATCGGCAAGGTGCTGGGGCCGGACGCGATCCTCGCCTCGAACACCTCGTCGATCCCGATCACCCGGCTGGCACAGGCCGCACCCGATGCGGGCCGGTTCGTTGGCGTACATTTCTTCAACCCGGTGCCGGTAATGGGGCTAATCGAGCTGATCCGCGGCCTTGCCACCTCGGACGAGACGGTACGGACGGTCGAGGCTTTCGCGCAGAAACTCGGCAAGCAGGTGGTGCACGCCAACGACGCGCCCGGTTTCATCGTCAACCGCGTGCTGATGCCGATGCTCAACGAGGCGTGTTTCGCGCTGGGCGAGGGCGTGGCCAGCGTGCGCGATATCGATCTCGGCTGCACGCTCGGGCTCAATCAGCCGATGGGACCGCTGACGCTGGCCGATTTCATCGGGCTGGATACCTGCCTCGAGATCCTGCGCGTATTATACACCGGCACCGGCGACCCAAAGTTCCGCCCGGCGCCGCTGCTGGTAAAATATGTCGAAGCGGGCTGGTACGGCCGCAAGACCAAGCGCGGCTTCTACGACTATTCCGGCGCGGAACCGGTGCCGACCCGCTGAGCGCGGCAGACCGACGCGGTGCGTTTTCGGTGCAGGCCGAACCCGACGCTCGCGCCGCGCGTCCTGCGGTGGTAATCATCATGGAATGTCTCGCTTTGTCTTGATCTTGTTTCTGGTGTCGTATTGGCGTAACACACACGTCGGCCGCGTTTCGGGCCGGGCGGAGTGAGCATGCGGCATTACCCCTTTGGTCCGGCAGAGGATGGCGAGGCGCCGTTCGAGCTGACTGGCGGCGTTTCTCCCCACGACCGCCTGCGGCCCTATGATGCACGCGTGTTCGGGGACGATCCCGATCCTGATGAGGATGACGCGGACGAACGGCCGCACCGCCGCATCGCCTGGGGCAGATGGATCATGCGTGCGTTTGCCGCGGCGATCGTCCTGTTCATCGTCGCGGTTGGCTGGCTTGCCATCACCGCGCCGCTGTCGAAATCGCTCCAGCCGCCGACGCCGCCAAGCGTCACCTTGCTTGCCGAAGACAACACACCGATCGCCCGGCGCGGCGCGATCATCGGTCCGCCGGTCGATGCCGCGAAACTGCCCAAGAACGTCACCAACGCGTTCATCGCAATCGAGGACCGACGTTTCCGCACGCACTGGGGGATCGACCCGCGCGGCATTCTGCGCGCGATGTTCCACAACATCCGCGGCGGCGGTGTGCGCGAGGGCGGCAGCACGATCACGCAGCAGCTCGCCAAGAACGCCTTCCTCGATTCGGATCGCACCGCCGCGCGGAAGATCCGCGAGGTGATGATCGCCTTCTGGCTGGAGGCATGGCTGAGCAAGGATCAGATCCTGTCGCGCTACCTCTCCGCCGTCTATTTCGGCGACAACGTGTATGGCCTGCGTGCGGCGGCGAAACACTATTTCAACCGCGATCCGAAGGATCTGTCGATCGGCCAGTCGGCGATGCTGGCGGGATTGGTCAAGGCGCCGTCGCGGCTCGCGCCGACCGGTAATCTGAAGGGTGCGCGCGATCGGCAGAAGCTGGTGGTGCGCGCGATGGCGGATGCCGGGTTTATCGACCGCGACACCGCCGACGATGTCCGGCCGGCGCGGCTTGCCGCCAGCCGGATCACGCCGCTGCCGAACGGCACCTATTTCGCCGACTGGGTGCTACCGGATGCCCGCGACCGCGCCGGCGAGATCGTGACCGAAACGACCGTGCGCACCACGCTCGACCGCCGCCTGCAACGACTCGCCGAACGCGCCGTCGCGCACGCCGGCCTCAAGACCGCGCAGGTCGCGCTTGTGGCGATGCGGCCGGACGGGCGCGTCGTCGCGATGGTCGGCGGCAAGAATTATGCGGCAAGCCCGTTCAACCGCGCGACCCAGGCGCGGCGCCAGCCCGGCTCTGCGTTCAAGCTGTTCGTCTACCTGGCGGCGATGCGCGCCGGCATGAACCCCGACACGTTGATCGAGGACGAACCCGTCACGATCGGCGACTGGAGCCCGAAGAACAGCGATGGCCGCTACGAGGGGCAGATCACCTTGCGTCACGCGTTCGCCAAATCGAGCAACGTGGCGGCCGCGCGGCTGATCCAGAAGGTCGGCGTGAACGCGGTCATCAAGGCGGCGCGTGACCTTGGCATATCCACGCCGATCCCGAACGAAGCGACGATTGCACTCGGCACATCGACGGTGTCGCTGCTGGAACTGACCGCCGCCTACGCCGGGATCGCCGCCGAAACCTACCCGGTGCGCCCCCATGGCCTTGAGGCCGAGCCCGAGGAGCATCACTGGTATGATGCCATCTCCGGCAAGACCCACGCGCTGAGCAGTACGGAACGGGCCGAAATGCTCGACCTGTTATCGGCTTCGGCGGAGACCGGCACCGGGCGGCGCGCCGCGCTGTCGATCAAGACCTATGGCAAGACCGGCACCACGCAGGACAATCGGGATGCCTTGTTCATGGGTTTCGCCGACGATCTCGTCGTCGGCGTTTGGGTCGGTAACGACGACAACACGCCCAATCCCGGCCTGTCGGGCGGCGGCGTACCGGCGCGGGTCTGGCGCGAGTTCATGACGCAGGCGCTCGGCGTCGGCGCGGCAACACCGCCCGATGCAATTCCGGCGGCAGTCGATCCCGACGCAATCGACGAGGGCGGCAACGCGATTTTGCCGACCGGTGGCGACATGGACGGCATGGGTCTTCACCTGCACGTCGGCCCCGATGGCAGCATCTCGCTCGGCGGACCGGAAGGCGATGAACGCGACCGTCCGCGCGACCGATACCGGGACCGATATGATCGTGAGGCAAGGCCGGATGACGAGGGTGGTGACTTCGAACAATAACGTCTGATCCCGCGCCGATCGCCCTCGCCTCCGCGGAGCGCGCGGGTGTGGCGGCGCGATCGTCATGCTCGCGAGTGAGCTCCACCACACGATCCCCAAGGCTCGAAGCCGGTTGACGCCCGCGCGGCCGATCCGCCATGCAGCGCCCATGCGTTTCTTCTCCGACAATGCCGCCCCGGTCCACCCCGCCGTGTTCGACGCGATGGCCGCCAACAACGCGCTCGACACCGCCTATGACGGCGATGCGCTGAGCAAGAGCCTCGACGGGCATTTTTCCGACCTGTTCGAGACGCCGGTGAAGGCGCTGTGGGTGCCATCGGGTACCGCTGCGAACTGCCTTGCGCTGGCCGCACTGTGCCCGCCGTTTGGTGGCGTCGTCTGCCACCGCGATGCCCATATCCAGAACGACGAATGCGGCGCGCCCGAATTCTACACGCACGGCGCCAAACTGATGATCGGTGAAGGCGACGGCGCAAAGCTGACTCCCGACAGCATCCGCGCGGTCACCGACATCATCGCCAACGACGTTCACCGGGTGCAGCCGCACGCCATCTCGATCACCAACGCGACCGAATACGGCATGGTCTATTCACCCGCCGAAGTCGCCGCGATCGGCGATCTGGCGCGCGAACGCAGGCTGGGGTTCCACATGGACGGTGCGCGCTTCGCCAACGCGGTGGCGACGCTCGGCTGTTCGCCCGCCGAGCTGACGTGGCGGGCCGGTGTGGACGCGCTCAGCTTCGGCTTCATCAAGAACGGCGGGATGACGGCGGAAGTCCTGATCTTCTTCAAGCCGGACCTCGCCGCCGATACGCTGCGCCGTCGCAAGCGCGCCGGGCTGCTCCTGTCGAAGGGGCGGTACCTCGCCGCGCAGATCGTCGCGCTGCTGGAAAACGACTTGTGGATCGCCAACGGCACCGCCGCCAACGCCGCCGCGCGGCTGCTCGCCGATGCGGCGGGGACGCGGCTGATCTACCCGACACAGGCGAACGAGGTGTTCCTGCGCGTCACCCCGGAGGAGGCCGCATCCTTGCGCGCGCTGGGCTTCGACTTCTACGATTGGGCGCCGGGCGAGATCCGGCTGGTGACGTCGTGGAACCACACGCTCGCCGAAGTTCGCCCGCTTGCCGAAGCGATTGCCACGCTCCGCTAAGCGTTGCTTGTCACCGGGGAAGCAAATCGCGCTTGCCCCGCCGCGCCTGGGCGATACGTGCGGCATATGACAGTCGTTACGCCCCCGGCCACCCGCTTATCCGTGCTGATCCCGTTCGCGATCGTCACGCTGATCTGGGGCTCGACGTGGCTGGTGATCCGCGGACAACTGGGCGCGGTGCCGCTTGGCTGGTCGGTGACCTACCGGTTCACCGTCGCCGGGCTGGCGATGCTCGCCTATACGCTCGCGCGGGGTGAGCGGATCACGCTCGATGCGCGCGGCTGGGGCTTTGCGGCGGCGCTGGGGCTGTTCCAGTTCTGCCTCAACTTCAATTACATCTACCGGGGCGAGCAGCACGTCACGTCGGGGCTGGTCGCGGTGGTGTTCGCGCTGCTGCTGCTCCCCAATGCCGTGTTCGGGCGGCTGTTCCTCAAGCGCAAGCTGGGCGCGCAACTGCTGTTCGGGTCGGCGGTGGCGATCGGCGGGATCGCCTTGCTGTTCCTCCATGAGGCGCGCGTCGACCCGCATGGGCCGCGAGAGGCGCTGACCGGGATCGGCCTGACGCTGCTCGGCACGCTCGCCGCGTCGGTCGGCAACGTGATGCAGGGGACGAAAGCGGCGAAGCGCTATCCGATGGTGCCGATGATCGCGGCGGCGATGCTGCTCGGCGCGATCATCAACGCCGCGTTCGCCTGGGTGAGCTTCGGGCCGCCGGTGTTCTCGACCGCGCCGGCGTATCTGCTCGCCACGCTATACCTCGGGCTGGTCGCCTCAGCGCTGGCGTTTCCGCTGTACTACGGCGTGATCCGCGCGATCGGCCCGGCCAAGGCGGCCTATTCCAGCGTGCTGGTGCCGGTGATCGCAATGGCGCTGTCGACCGCGTTCGAGGGCTATCGCTGGGCGCCGCTGTCGATGCTGGGGGCGGGACTGGTGATCGCGGGGCTGGTGATCGCGCTGACCGAACGCAAGCCGGCGCGGTAATCGCGGTAGCGCGGGCACCAGTCGAGCAGCCGCTTCGCCTTGCCGGCGGCGATGCGGCGATTCTCGGCATAAAAGCCACGCGCCATCGGCGGAAGATCGGCAAGCGCGACCAGCGGCGGCGGCGGCAGGCCGAGCAGGTGCGCGGCGAAGCTGACCACCGCGTCCTGACTGGCCGGGAAATCGTCGGCAAGGTTGTACGCGCCGGGCGGACCGTCGAACCCGGCGATCACGCCCGTGACGATATCATCGACATGCGCGCGGCTGAACACTTGTCCCGCAAGGCCGGTGCGATGCGCGCGGCCTTCCGCTACCCGGTCGAGCGCGGAACGACCGGGACCGTAGATGCCGGGCAGGCGGAACACGCGCGCACCGATCGCCAGCCAAGCCGCATCGGCGGCAGCGCGCGCGGTGCGGCGACCGGTGCCGGTCGGGGCGGTTTCATCGACCCAGGCCCCGCCCGCGTCGCCATAAACGCCGGTGGAGGAAAGATAGCCGAGCCACCGCGGGGCGTCGCCCCCGACATACCGATCCAGTACCGGGTCACGCCCGTCAGCCGGCGGCACCGACGACAGCACATGCGTCGCAGCCGCCAGTTCGCGCCGCACGGCATCGTCATCCGCGAAATCGATCGTGCCGCCGCGCCCGGTGCCCGCGACGTACCACCCAACCCCGCGCAACCGCGACGCCAGCGCCTGGCCCGTATAGCCGAGCCCGAAGACGAACAGCCGGCTTATTTCGCACCCGGCCCGTCATAGAGGAGCCCGAAGAAGTCGCCCTTGTTCCAGCGCGGCCGGTCGGGCGCGTCGGCGATCGCGCGGGTGATCGCGCAGTTCGCCGCGACGAAGCGCAACCCTTGCGCCCAGTCGATCGGCTGCGACAGATCGTCGGAGGGCTGGTGATAGCGGTGTTTGAGGAAGTTCTCGAACGCCGCCTTGCCCGGCCCCGCCTGTCCCGGCCACAGGAACACCGATGGCACGCCCTGCTGCACGAAACGGTAGTGGTCCGACCGCACGAAGAACCCCTCGGCCGGGTTCGGATCGGGCGACATCGTCACGCCCAGTGCCGCCACCGCCTGCGCCACGATCGGCCCGAGCGAGGATCGGTTCGCGCCGAACACGGTCATGTCCTGAAACGCATAGGACAGGATCGGCATGTCGAAATTGACATCGGCGACGATCTTCGCCGCCGGCATGGTGGGATGGCGCGCGAAATAGTCGGAACCGATCAGCCCTTCTTCCTCCGCGGTGACGGCGAGGAACAGGATCGAGCGGCGGGTCGGCATGTCGCTGGTGCGGAAACGCTTCGCCGCCTCGATCAGCGCGGCGATTCCGACGGCATTGTCCTCCGCGCCGTTGTAGATCGAATCGCCGTTCACCGGCAGGCCGACGCCAAGGTGATCGAGATGCGCCGACAGCACCACCACCTCGCGCGACAGCGACGGATCGGTGCCGGGCAGCAACCCGGCCACATTTGCGCTGTCGAGCGGCTCGGACGACGTCTTCAGCGCCACCGTCAGGACGGACGGCAGTTGCTCGGCCTTGAAGATTGCGGTCGGATCGTCGGCGCGCGGCGCGATCTTGTCCCAGGGTGCCCGCGCCTGCGCGAACAGCTTGGCCGCGCCCGCGCCGCTTACCGTCGCGATCAGCGGTACGCCCGCGACATGGCCGGTGCCGTCCGGATAGGCCCAGGTCATGCGCGTGCGGTCCCACCCGGCCTCGCTGACGCTGCCGGGTTCGATCAGGATCGCGCCAACCGCGCCGCGTTCGGCGGCGATCGCGGTGCGCGTGGCCGGGCTGGCGAAATGCGCACGCTCCTCGCTCTGGAAACTCGTCGGCGTCTCGCCGAGGAACGCGACGACCTTGCCGCGCACGTCGACACCGGCATAATCGTTGCGCTTGTATTTGGGCGCGACGATGCCCTGCCCGACGAACACCACCGGCGCATCGAGCGCGAACTGCGGCTTGCCCGGCACCGCGCCCGGCACGAAATCGCGCCCGAACACCAGCGGCATCGGCGCACCGCCCTTCGCGGTGAGCACGAGATCGCCGTGATCGGCCGGCTGGTAGCGCAGCAGCGGCACGGTCTGGAGGTACCCGCCCTTGTCCCCCGCCGGCTTCAGGCCCGCCGCGAAGAAGCGCGATGCGACATATTCGGCGGCGATGCGGTATTCCGGCGTCCCCGCCTCGCGCCCGCGCAAAGCGTCGGAGGCGAGGAACATGACGTGCGCCTTCATCGCCGCCTGATCGTCGGGCAGTTGCGCCGGCGACGGCGCCGCCGCCTGCACCTCGGCGACACGCGCGGTCGCAGGTGCCGCGAACGCGAGCGCCAACGCCGCCAACACTCTGCACGCCCCGCCGTTTCGCATGGGCGGCGCGGTATCACAGCCGCCGCACGCACGCAAAGCCCGCGAATTGTCTGGCACCGCACGGAACGGCTGCTTACATCCTTGAGGATGCTCGATATCCACACCGCCACCGCCCAGCCGCATGTCACCCGCCGCGCGGACTATACGCCGCCCGAATGGCAGGTGCCCGACATCGCGCTCGACTTCGATCTCGCGCCTGAGCGCACGGTGGTGCGGGCCGCGCTGAACGTCGTGCGGGGCGCCGGCTCGGGGCCATTGCGGCTCGACGGTGCCGGGCAGACGCTGCGGTCGGTGGTGGTCGACGGTGTCGCGATCAACGACTGGAGCCTTGACGGAGAGACGCTGGTAATCCCGCTCACCGGCGACACGCACCTGGTCGAGACCGAGGTCGAGATCGCGCCGGATCGCAACACGCAGTTGATGGGGCTGTATGCATCGGGCGGCAATTTGTGCACGCAGTGCGAGGCGGAGGGTTTCCGCCGCATCACGTACTTCCCCGACCGGCCCGACGTGCTGAGCCGCTATCATGTGCGGATGACGGCGGACAAGGCGCGCTTCCCGGTGTTGCTCGCCAATGGCGATCCGGTCGCGCAGGGTGATGCCGGGGATGGCAAGCACTGGGCCGAGTGGAACGATCCCTTCCCCAAGCCGTGCTATCTGTTCGCGCTGGTGGCGGGCGATCTCGCCTGCAATGCGGGCACTTTCGTCACGCAATCGGGCCGGACGGTGCGGCTCGGCATCTGGGTGCGCGCCGCCGACGTGCCCAAGACCGCGCATGCGCTCGAAGCGCTCAGGACGTCGATGGCGTGGGACGAGCGCGTCTATGGCCGCGAGTATGATCTCGACGTGTTCAACATCGTCGCGGTCGACGATTTCAACTTCGGCGCGATGGAGAACAAGGGGCTGAACATCTTCAACAGCCGCTACATCCTCGCCGATCCTGACACCGCGACCGATTACGATTTCGACGCGATCGCGGCGGTGGTCGCGCACGAATATTTCCACAACTGGTCGGGCAACCGCATCACCTGCCGCGACTGGTTCCAGCTTTCGTTGAAGGAAGGCTTCACCGTCTACCGCGACCAGGGCTTCTCTGCCGATCAGGGGTCTGCGGCGGTCAAGCGGATCGAGGATGTGCGGGGCCTGCGCGCCGCGCAGTTCCCGGAGGATTCCGGGCCACTCGCGCATCCGATCCGGCCGGACGAATATCAGGAGATCTCGAACTTCTACACAGCGACCATCTACAACAAGGGTGCGGAGGTGATCCGCATGCTCGCCACGATGCTGGGGCCACAGGCGTTCCGCGCCGGCACCGACCTGTATTTCGATCGGTTCGACGGCACGGCGGCGACCTGCGAGGATTTCGTCGCGTCGCTGGAAGAAGCGAGCGGCATCGACCTGACGCAGTTCCGCCGCTGGTATTCGCAGGCCGGCACGCCGCGCGTGAAGGCGCAGCTCCGCCACGATACGGGCGGGGGCCGCGCGATCCTGACGCTGTCGCAGCGCGTGCCACCGACGCCGGGCCAGCCGGTCAAGGCGCCGATGGTGCTGCCGCTCAAGATCAAGCTGTTCGGCGCCGACACCGCGCGGGCGCTCAGCGAAGAACGGCTCGTGTTGCTCGAAGACGACGCCGCCGAGATCGCGTTCGAAACCGTCACCGAACGGCCGGTCCTGTCGATCAATCGCGGCTTCTCCGCGCCGGTGGTGATCGAGACCGACCGCACCGCCGCCGATCTCGCCTTCCTGTCCGCGCACGATGACGATCCGTTCGCGCGCTACGAGGCGATGCAGCAGTTGATGCTCGACACGCTCGTCGCCAGTGCATCCGGCATGCGCGCCGATACCGACGCGGTGGTGGCGGCGATCGCCGGCACGCTCGACGATGCCGCGCTCGACCCGGCCTTCATCGCCGAAGTCGTGCTACTCCCTTCGGAAAGCTTCGTCGGCGATCAGATGGCGGTGGTCGACCCCGAGGCGATCTTCCGCGCGCGTGAGGCGCTCCGCCGCGAGATCGGCCGCACGCTGGAGCCGCGCTGGCGCGCCGCCTATGCGCAGGCGGCATCGACGGGTGGCTACGTCTACTCGCCCGAGGCCAAGGGCCTGCGGCGCATGAAGACGGTCGCGCTCGGCTATATCGCGGCGAGCGGCGCGGCGGACGCGGGCGCGCTCGCCTTCGCGCAGTTCGAGGCGGCGGACAACATGACCGATCGTCAGGGCGCGCTCACCACGTTGGTCAGCAGCGATGCGCCGGAGCGGGTCGCCGCGCTCGACATCTTCTACAACCGCTATTCGGACAATGCGCTGGTGCTGGACAAGTGGTTCCAGGCACAGGCGCTGGCGCAGCGCGACGACACGCTCGCGGCGGTACAGGAGCTGGTGCAGCACCGCGCCTTCACGCTCGCCAACCCCAATCGCGCGCGGTCGCTGGTCGGGGCGTTCAGCGTCAACCAGCGCGCGTTCAATGCCGCGTCGGGTGCGGGCTACCGCTTCGTGGCGGACCAGTTGATCGCGCTCGACAAACTCAACCCGCAGACCGCCGCCAAGCTGCTGCCGCCGCTGGGCCGCTGGCGGCGGTTCGACGGTGGCCGCGCCGCGCTGATGAAGGCGGAGCTGGAACGCATCGTCGCCACGCCGGGATTGTCGAAGGACATGTTCGAGCAGGCCTCGAAAAGCCTCGCCGGCTAGTCGAGCCGCATCGCCTCGCCGGCCAGCGCCTCCGCCTCGATCAGCAGATCGTCGTCGGCGGACCCTTGCGAGACGCGCTCGCGCCCGATCAGCGTCAGCACCGGCACGGCGAGCGGCGACACGCGCGGCAGATCGACGTGCAGCATCGTCGTCGCCGCGCGGTCGAGCAGCGCGCCCAAACGCCCGACATCGGTCATCCGCGCGCGCGCATCGTCCCACGCGGCGCGCAGCAGCAGGTGGCCGGGTTCGTATTTGCGCAGCACGTCGTAGATCAGGTCGGTCGAGAACGTCACCTGCTTGCCGGTCTTGCGCTTGCCCGGATGCTGGCGCTCGACCAGTCCGCCGATCACCGCCACCTCGCGAAACGCGCGCTTGAGCAGCGACGACCCTTCGACCCACTCGACGAACTCATCCTCCAGAATGTCGGCGGAGAACAGCGCGCGCGGATCGGTGATCGGCTCCAGTGCGTGGCAGGCGATCGCATAGTCACTCGCCACGAAACCCATCGGCTTCAGCCCCAAGCTCTCCATGCGCCGCGTGATGAGCATGCCGAGCGACTGGTGCGCGTTCCACCCCTCGAAGCTGTAGGCGACCATGTAATGCCGGTTCTCACGCGGGAACGTCTCAACCAGCAACTGCCCCGGGCGCGGCAGCACCGAGCGTTTCTCCTGCACCTCCAGCCACTCGCGCACATCGTCGGGGAAGCGGTGCCACGCCGCCGGTTCGGCAAGGAAGCCTCGCACCCGATCGGCAAGGTTGGTCGAGATCGGCATGCGCGCGCCGCCGTAACTCGGGATGCGCGCGGGCTTCGACGTCGCGCGCACCAGCAGATCCTCGATGCTGGTCGACATAACCTCGAGGCTAAGCCCGGCAAAAAAGAACGTGTCGCCCGGCGAAAGCGTGGCGGCGAAGCCTTCCTCGACCTTGCCCAAACTGCGCCCGTTCTTGAAGCGCACCGTCAGCATCGTCGCCTCGACGATGATGCCGGCGTTCAAGCGGTGCTGGGTGACGAAATGCGGATGGCTCACCCGCCACAGCCCGTCCGGCCCCTGCGTCAGCCGCTTGAACTTGTCGTACGCCTTCAGCGCATAGCCGCCGTCGCGAATGAAGCCGAGCACCTGCGCGAAGGTCTCGTCCGTCAGCGCGGAATAGGGCAGCGCGGAACGCACCTCGTCCAGCAGGGTCTTTTCCGCGAACGGTGCCGCGCACGCGCAGGCCATGACATGCTGCGCCAGCACGTCGAGCGTGCCGGCGCGGAACACGTCCGGATCGAGCTCGCCCGCCTCGACCGCATCGAGCGCGGCGCGCGCCTCGAGATATTCGAAGCGGTTGCCCGGCACCAGCAACGCCTCCGACGATTCGTCGAGCCGGTGGTTGGAGCGCCCGATGCGTTGCAGCAGCCGCGACGATCCCTTTGGCGCGCCCATCTGGATCACGCAATCGACATCGCCCCAATCCACGCCGAGATCGAGACTTGAGGTGGCGACCAATGCGCGTAGCCGCCCGTCCGCCATCGCACCCTCCACCTTGCGCCGCGCCTCCAGGCTGAGCGAGCCGTGGTGGACGCCAATCGGCAGGCCGTCGGCATTGGCCTTCCACAGATCCTGAAAGATCAGCTCGGCAAGGCTGCGGGTGTTGCAGAACACGATGCTGGTGCGGTGCGCGGCGATCTCCGCCATCACCTGCCCCGCCGCATAGCGCCCGGAGTGGCCCGCCCACGGCACCTTCCCCTCCGGCAGCACGATCGTGATGTTGGGCGCGGCACCCGCCTCGCCCTGCACCATCGCGACCCGGAGGATATCGCCGTCCGGCGCGACCCATGCGCGGTAGCCATCGACGTCGTCCACCGTCGCCGACAGCGCGACGCGGCGCAGGCCCGGCGAGATCGCCTGCAACCGCGCCATGCACAGCGACAGCAGATCGCCGCGCTTGCCGGTGGCGAAGGCGTGCACCTCATCGACGATGATGGTGCGCAGGGTGGCGAACATTGTGAAGCTGTCCGGGTAGGACAGCAGCAGGCTGAGCGATTCGGGCGTGGTCAGCAGGATCTGCGGCGGGCGCACGCGCTGGCGCGCCTTGCGGTCGGACGAGGTATCGCCGGTGCGCGTCTCGACGCGGACGTCGAGCCCCATCTCCTCGATCGGCGTGAGGAGGTTCCGCCGCACGTCGGTCGCCAGCGCCTTCAACGGCGAGACGTAGAGCGTGTGCAGACCCTCCGTCGGGGCCTCGATCAACTCGACCAGGCTCGGCAGGAAACCCGCGAGCGTCTTGCCCGCGCCCGTCGTCGCGACGAGCAGCCCGTGATGGCCGGCACGCGCGACGTCGAGCATCTCAAGCTGATGGCGACGCGGCGACCAGCCACGCGCGGCGAACCACGCATCGAGCGGAGGAGGAAGCATCAAAGCCAGTGGGAACCAAGCGGCATCCCACCCATATAGGCACGATGGCAAAGCTCGGCGACTGGATCGATCCGCAACCGCACGGCATCTTCGTGAAACCCGCTGGCGTGTGGGTGGACCCGTCGCAGCCGGTCGACCGCGCGCTCGTCACGCACGGCCATGCCGATCACGCGCGCGGCGGGCATGGCGACGTGTGGACGACGCCCGAAACGCTGGCGATCATGGATGCACGCTACGGCGAGCAGACCGGCCATCCGGTCGGCTATGGCGAAACAGTGACGTTCAGCGACGTGACCGCGCGGTTCGTGCCCGCCGGGCATGTGCTCGGCTCCGCGCAGATCGTGCTCAAGTACCGGGATGAGACGATCATCGTCTCGGGCGACTACAAGCGCCGCGCCGACCCGACCTGCGCCCCGTTCGAGCCGGTCAAATGCGACGTCTTCATCACCGAGGCGACGTTCGGCCTGCCGGTGTTCCGCCACCCCGAAACTGGCGACGAGATCGACAAGCTCACCGCTGCCTTGCGCGCCAACCCGGACCGCTGCGTA
>Ga0265798_10001881_pt1 | contig 31618 bp, 25 predicted proteins | sample P3T30metagenome_FD_192430 | JGI IMG/M metagenome (GOLD analysis project Ga0265798, IMG submission 192430) | Plant litter microbial communities from East Loma Ridge, Irvine, California - P3 T30 | ecosystem: Environmental > Terrestrial > Plant litter > Unclassified | place: USA: California... | reverse complement strand
AGCATATAAGCAGTGAAGCATCATCTCGATGGATAATTCAATGTAAAACTCGAGGTCTTGAAAGTTTGCTAAAGCAAGAGAAAACGCCATACAATGCCCCTCCCTCTCAAAACACCAGAACCCCCAACACCCCCAAAGTATCCCAATACCAAACCCCTAAAAAGGAAAGCCCCCACCAGGAAACCCACCACCCCCCTGAAACTTAAACCCCCCTCCACCCTGCTTAAACATAAACTGCTGCTGCCCGCCAAAAGGACTCCCCTGGAACGGATTCCCCTGTTGCTGCTCCGTGCTATTCGGATCATCGCCTCTATCAAACCTTTCCTTGAGTTCCGGATTACTCAGCACTTCGTACGCCTCATTAATCGCCGCCATTTTCTTCTGCGCGTCTTCAGGACTCAAGCCCTGCGCGCCAGCTTTATCAGGATGGAATTTCCTGCTGAAGTTGCGATATGCCTTTTTGATTTCGCGCTCGTTCGCGTCGCGGCTGAGGCCTAGGACTTTGTAGTAGTCTTTTGTTTTGCTGCGCTTTAGGAGCGTGTGGGCTTTGTTGAGGAGGTCTTGGACTTTTTGGGATTGGGGGTGGTGTTCTTTGGCGGATTCTAGGATGCGGACTGCGTCGTCGAAGGAGTCGGCTTCGAGGGCGGTTTGGCCCTTGTGGATCAGGCCGTACAATGAGTTCTCGTTGAGGGCGAGGGCTTCGACGCAGTACTGCGTGCCCTTTTTTAGGTTGCCCATTTCGATATAGGCTTCGCATGTTTGTTCGACGAGGGAGGCGTAGAGGCCTTGGGGGGAGTTGGGGTAGATGTAGCCTGCGGCGATGTAGTCTGCAAAGTCTTGCTTCACTTCTTTGAGAAGACCGGGCTCGTCGGCGCCGCGGTCAATCAGTAATTTGGATGCGGTGGCGAATTGGCGCTTCTCGAAGAACGAGCGGACTTTCTTAAGGTCTTTCTCGAGGCTCTTTTCGCGACGGCGCAGTTTCACACAGGCTTTGGAGTCAGGGTCGGATTGCAGGCATTGCGCGATGTGCTTGATGCCCTTTTCGGTCTCGCCGAGCGAGTAGAAGGCCATGGCGGAGCTTTGGAGGTGCGGCTCTGTATCGCCCGTGTTGATCTGGAGGAGGTGCTGCAGGTCGCTGATGCCCTCGATGACCTCGCCCTTCTCAAAGCGACACCGTGCGCGCGTCTTGCGGATGTCGTATGCGGCGCCGGCTACTATGATCGCGGTGCCTGCTTGCGTAACGCATGTCTCCCAGTCGCCCTTGTCTGCCGCCTCCTGTGCCAGTATCGCGGCGCCTTGTGCCTCTTCCAGCTGTAGAATGTCCTCTGCTTTGCCCGCGGCCTCGTAGTCCTTGCGCGCGGCGGCCCAGTCAGCCTTCCGTGCTCGTATCTTGGCCCTCTGCACCAATGCGCCCTCGAACCCGGGCTTCAGCTCCAGCACCTTGTCGAAGTCGTGCTGTGCCTGCGTCGCCCGTCCCAGCGAAAGGTAAGCGGCGCCCCGCCGGAAGAAAGTGAGGTAGTTCCGCGGGTCGCGCGAGATGGCCACGTCGAAGTAGGTGAGCGCATCCTGAGTATTACCCGTTGCGAGCTGCACGCTGGCGTCCTTGATGAGCTGCGAGACGGGGATATCGGCGGGGATGTCTGCGGGCGACAATGCGCTGGCGGCACCAAGCAGCCCGAGAGCGAGGGAGAGCCGCAGTATCATGGCTGCGTGTGTGTGTGGCGGTGGTGTGAATGAGCGACTGTAGGTGGAAAATCAGAAGTAGTAGAAGTTGCGAGGAAAGTTCTATTTCATGGTCGAGGGTGAGTCGGGGAAGCCACCTTTGTTGTGCAACTTGTCCTCTTCTTTCACGGAACACATCTCCAAAGCTCGGACTACCTCCGCGCGAATGTCCCGATTTAGAACTTAGCGCGACATGCGGCTGGCTGGCAGGGATCAGGCCTTGGGCACGCATGACGTCCGCGACGCCCAGGAACTACTCAGCGGACGGTTCATATCTGAGCGTCGCCCTGCAGTCGCCGTCGTCCTAGCATTTCCCTTTTCTTCCTTTGCGCTCTTTTGTTTCTTTAGAACATGTCACCCATGCGACTGCGGATCGATGGCCGGACATTCCGTGATCCGGAGAACAGGGAAGTCATTCTCCACGGCATCAACTGCGCTGCCGATGCCAAGTTTCCTGCGACCCCAGATGTGCCCTCACATGTCTCCGAGAATTTCTTCGACGGCGACAGCGTATCTTTTGTGAACCGACCCTTTTCCCTAGACGATGCCGCCACACACTTCTCGCGGTTACGGGGCTGGGGCTACAACACCATTCGCTATGTCTTCACGTGGGAGGCGATAGAGCATGCTGGGCCGGGCAAATATGACGAGGAGTGGATAGACCACACCATCAGCATACTGCGCAAAGCGAAGGAGTATGGCTTCTTCATCTTCATGGATCCGCACCAGGACGTTGTATGTAGCTTCCAATACTATCATCTTAGCCATCTGACTTCTCGTAGTGGTCGCGATTCTCCGGCGGCTCTGGAGCGCCCATGTGGACATTCTATGCCTGCGGACTCGACCCCAAGTCCTTTGCCGTCACCGAAGCCGCCCTTGTACAGAATACATACCCCGAACCACAAGCATACCCAAAGATGATATGGGCCACCAACTACACACGATTAGTCTGCCAGGTCATGTTCACACTGTTCTTCGGCGGACGAGACTTTGCTCCCAAGGCTATCCTGGACGGCAAGAACATCCAAGATTACCTGCAGGAGCACTACATCGCAGCTTGCGGGCATCTTGCGAAGCGTATACACGAGGCCGGTGATCTGGAGTACGACCCAATCGTGGGCTGGGAGAGCATGAACGAGCCCAACCGCGGTCTCATCAGCTACCAGGACATCACCCTGATACCGAAAGAGCAGCAGCTGAAGAAAGGCACAACACCGACCGCTTGGCAGGCAATTCTTACCGGATCGGGAAGAGCTTGCGAGGTCGAGACTTGGGACTTTGGTGGCATGGGGCCTTACAAATCCGGATCTGTCTTGATAGACCCACAGGGTAAATCAGCATGGCTGCCAACTGATCACGATGACACGAAATACGGCTGGAAGCGTGATTCTGGGTGGCGACTCGGCGAATGTCTTTGGGCGCAGCATGGGATATGGGACCCAGCTACTGATACCGTCCTCAAGAAAGATCACTTTGGGAAGGACCCCAAGAATGGCGCTACCGTTGATTACGAATACTTCACTAACAACTATTGGCTGCCACATTACCGGGCGTACAGCAAAATGGTCAAGGCAGTGTTCCCAGACTCGTTGATGTTCTTCCAGCCACCAGTCCTGGAGATACCACCAACAGTTAAGGGAACAGAGGATGACGATCCGAACATGATCTTTTCGCCGCACTTTTACGATGGCATTACATTATTGACGAAGAAATGGTAGGCTTCACAACCACACCTTTCTCGTTCTATACTAATCCGCGACAGGAATCGTGTCTGGAATATCGACGTCTTCGGCGTCCTCCGCGGAAAATACCTCACTCCAGCCTTCGCCATCAAAATCGGCGAAAACGCCATTCGAAATTGCTTCGCCCATCAACTCAAAGCCATTCGCGACGAAGGCACAGAGTACACGGGCGTCCACCCATGCATCTTCACCGAGATAGGCATCCCATACGACATGGACGACAAGTACGCATACAAGACCGGCAACTACAGCAGCCAGATCGCCGCCCTGGACGCCAACCACTTCGCGCTCGAAGACTCTGCAGCCAACGGATTCGCGTTATGGACCTATGTCGCAACGGTACGTTGATTATTGAAGCGAAGGGTTGAGCATCGAACTAACATGTAGACCAGAACAACCACTACTGGGGCGACAACTGGAACGGCGAAGACCTCTCCATCTTCTCCCTCGACGACAAAGCCGTTCCACCAGGCCCTTTTTCTCCCTCCGCCTCCCGCGCCTCCCTCGACCGCTCATCCCCCTCCTTCTCCGCCGCCCAATCCACAGAATCCCTCTCCAACCTAAAGCAAATCCAATCGCGCTCGCAGTCCCGCATGAGCGCCAGCAAATCCGACACAAACGCAGATAAAGACGTCGCCGGCCTCCGCGCAGCCGAAGCTTTTATCCGTCCCGCGCCCATTGCCGTACACGGCAGTATCACATCCTACGTCTTCCTCCTGGCGACATGTACATTCAAACTCGCACTCACGTGCCCCTCATCAACATCCGAAGCCGCACCAACGCTCATTTTCCTGCCCGAGTTCCACTTCCCGTCTGGACAAACGCACGTCGAGGTCAGCGGCGGTAAGTGGACGATTAGCGCGTTGGACGATGGGGAGGGGCATGCGAGGAATGGGGACACGAGGATGCAGGTTATGCGTTGGTGGCATGGCGAGGGGGAGCAGGTGGTTAGTGTTAAAGGGGTGGTGAGGAGGCAGGGGAGTTTGTTGGGGATGGAGGAGGATGAGGGGTATTTGGCGCAGTGTCAGAGGCAGAGTTGTGTTGTTATGTAGATGTGTGGGGTTGGGTGGGATGTGAATGGTTGGGTTCTTCGGGTTCTTGGTGTGCGTGGCGTGAGGAGCGAGATCAACGTGAAGAAACAACGAAGAGACCCAAACACACCAACATCCTACCTCCTCCTCGCCCTCTTCGCCCTACACTCATACGCAAGACACGTTCCCCCACCCCCATCCTCATACGCCTTCCCCGACCTCCTAACCACCTCCTCCAACCACCCCCTAAACGTGCCCACCGGAATAATCGGATCCAAACTAATCGTATAAATAACCGCCCACTCCAGCCCCCCAAACTCCTCCATACTCCCATACAAATCCGCAATCGCCCTTGCCGTCTCCGCCTTCATGACATCAGACACCTTGTCGCTTTCCAACGCCTTCTGATACGCGCTCACGGTCTTGGTGACGTCCGAGGGGCACAGGAGGAGAAACACGGGCTCGACGTCGCGGCCTATTTCGATGTAGCGTGTGGGACGCGGCCAGATGGATTCGCCGTATTCGCGGATAAGGCGTGCGGTGCCGGTTGAGTCGGTGATGAGTTCGATGGGGAGGTTGGGGTCGGTGATTGGGAGGTCGGTGGAGGTGATGACGTCTTTGGTGCGGAAGAGTGGGGTGGAGAGGTGGGTGCCGTCGTAGATTGGTTCGAGGCCGTTGGAGGCGAGGAGGAATTCTTTGTAGTCGGATGGGAGGGAGACGTTGAGGCGCTGTTCTAGGGCTTCGATGTCCTTGTGTGTGGCGGGTGAGTGGAGATATGTTTCTGGGGGTTCCTCGTCTAGCTCTTCGTAGATTGGACCGGCGTTTTTGCGTGTGTTGGCTGCGAGGATGTCGAGGAGGTCTTTGATGGGTTTGTCGGCGTGCTCGCTCTTCTGGCGTCCTTTTTCCATGCGCGTTCGGACGGTTTCGAGAGCGAGGTCCGCTGTCTCAGTGAATTTTGCGTCGTCGACGCCGAGATGCTGCGCGAGGAGGCCCGTGGCGAGTAAGGGCCAGATCTTGCGGTGCGAGGCCAGGGCGTTGATATGGACGTGGAAGCGCTCTGCGATCTGGTTGAGCGCTTTGGTGACTCTGTCGTCTTGCTGCATGTCTTCGACATCGGTCTTACCTGCTTTCTCGCAGAGTGCAACTGCAATGGCGAGACAAAGCGCGGGATCTTGTTTAGACGATTTGGTTTCACCAATGAGTTCATCGTATCTTTTTTTGGTCATTGGATCCGAGGGCTTTCCTTCAAGCTCGTCCAGAGCGCTCTTGCTGCGTGCTGATGCCGGGATGATAGCGGGCCAGTCGCCAGTCTGTTCAAAGGCGAAGTTCATGTGCCTCATTAGGCTGAATCCATGGTCTGTTCGATTCTGGGACAGGAGGAGATCTGTGATCTGGGAGGCGTGGTCGATTTTTCCCAGGACGGCTAGCTCTTGGGCTAGGCTCCTGATTTTGGAATATACGACATCGATGGAGGGATAGAAGAGGATGTCATCGCCGTCGAAATCGGCCGTTTTGCTCATTTTGAATCTTGATGGTATTGTTTGTGGAGTTGAGAGTTGCGAAAGTTGTAAAGTTACGCAGTGACCGCTCCCTAGGCATCACTTGTGGCACAGCATAAGGCAACCTTTTATGACGTCATGTTTCTCACAAAGTACGAGGATCTATTCTTACTTCGTACTGCAGGGTAAAATGATACAAGCATTCATGCGAGGGTATCTGTTAGACAAAAGTAGCTAATAATAGCTACATTCGTAGTTTGCTACACACATCAACGCGTTATATGTGACAGCGCACTCCTTGCTCACATTTCAATCTTCGTTTGTATGTGACAATATGTAGTACGGTACATCAGCTCTGTGCTCAGAACAGCCAGTCTCGGTCTTGAGTGTAATCATTTTCATGTGCGCAGATTCTTGACATCGGCTCTGCAGCATCTCTGCGTATGTGCCGATATTTCGGACTGGTACCATTGCCTTGGAAATCAATGCCTGATGGGCGATGTCGCGGAAGCGGCGATGCGTGAGCGCAAAATGCCGCAAGTCGAGAGTTGGGTTCCAACGGCCATTGCTCTCAGGCGTGATGGTACTGGCGATTTGTAGTAGGACCTCGTCTGGCAAGCTGAAGAATGAGACGTTAAGGTCAATGACGATCTTTGTAGGCGCCGTGGCGATCGGATTGGAGGAGGCCATGTTAAGGGCAGCTTGAATTTGTGCTGGGTGGCGCGATGTGTGACGGGGACAAAGAAGGGTTCAAAGCGCAGCAAGCGAGAATAGGAAATTGGCAATGTGACGGAGCGATCGGGTCTGAGGTGACAGTGAAGATGACATGGATGACGGGGCATCTCGTGAGATTAAGCACTGGGGAGATACCTCTGAGCCCATGTGGTAGGGTCGGTGAATGTGCGAAATTTTAGTTCGTGACGCAAACGCAACAATCTGGACAAACTGACGCTGAAGTGACATATGAAGATCCTTTCTGGAGATTGTACGGAACTTTATAGCGTATGCGCAAGCCTTGCAAGTTAGTACCGTACTTATTCCAATTGTTTTACAAATCTGTTACAACAACGACTTTGGGTGGTAGAAGCTCCTGGCCTTCTGATACGAGCTTTCACCGGCGTTCCGCCAGCTCGGGTTCAATTTGGAGTTTCGTTGGTTTCCGAATAATCTTTTTTGCCTTTTTGCTTTGCACGGCTCCTCTAAGTCTTCCACCCTCCCAGTACTGCGTGGTGCCATAAAAGTCATGTAAATAAGCCCGCAACATAAGGGAGTGCAATCCACAATGCATAAACGTGAAACAAGTATTGATTTTCGTTCAAAGCATTCTATCGTGCATAGTGCCTCATCTGGGTGACCTCCATAGATACTCGGATCGGTTCTTACATTTTTTCCATCAGTGGAAATCGACGACAGCCGCAGACCGCATGTACACATAAGTTCTAGAATTTGTGAAGTGCATTCAAACAACGCTTTCAAGTCAAACATTGTCACCGGATCAAGGCTCACGGAGGGTTCTTAGAGTTTGACCAACAATCACTGGTGTAGAAGTATGAATACAAAACGGTAGCTATCCAGTGTACATCTAAAGTCACACCACATCCGAGAAACAACATCTGCCCCGTAGGTCCCCTTCGCGCTCTCCTCCCCTCCCTTCTCCTCTCCATTCCCTCCACCTCATCCCTCCACACATGCCTTCCCTTAAATTCACACTCCATCTCCACATCCTCGTCCCCTTCCTCCCACACACTCTCGAACAGATATTGCTCCAGCATACACACCCACGGATTACTCCAGTCCGGCTCGGGTTTCCCACGCAGTTTCACCAACGCCGTGATCAAATCGACCATGAGCTCCTCGTCCTGTTCAGCCTCTATCCTCTTGATGCGTCGCGCGTCAGGCATCATTTTACGCGCACACATGTCGACGATGAGTTTGCGCGCCGGCGAGCCCTTCTCCGTGCCGTCGTAGATCGTTCGAACGACGTGTATGGTAGGCTGCGACGTTTTAACCTCTTGCATCATTGCTTCGAGCACGCAGTTTTGAAACACTAGGTGTACAAGGAACTCGCCGAGCACGTAGAGATAGGCCAGAAGCTCGAAGTCAGCGGATTTGGGCAGGCTCTCGGTGTAGAGCCAGCGGCTATAGACATTGAAGAGATCTGCGTCTGTGGATGAGAGGTCGATTGGTTTGGCGGCGTTTTGGAGGAGCTTGGAGGTACGTGTGAGGAGGGCGGAGTGGACGTGGAATGTTGTGGTGCGGGTATAGATTGGAGTGGTTTTGCCGGCGATGCTGGGAGTGTTAGATGTGGGGACTTTGGGGTTTGTGGGGATGGCATACTGGGGGGATTGAAGCTTTAGTTGTAGTTGGGTGGGCATTTTGTGTGGTCTTGTAATGGGTTGTTTATGAGGCGTTCTAAATTTGTTGATGTATTGATGGCTCTATTCTGCTCGGGATTAGGTAAGGGACTGGTGCTGCTAATTCAGTAGCAAGAGCGAGGTATATATAGGAAGCTTGAGTGGAGGTTGTGTGAATGTGCCACAAATTGAACGTGGTTTTCACCAAGAATTCACCGCAGTCAAGGTGACGTAGCTGCTTCAATTTCTATTTCCAGTCCATGCGACGATCAGAAATGTCGTATGCGGTTAATTGGTCCATTTCGTGCCTCTCAATGTACACTTCACGCCTCAACGTCACGTCACCTATAGTATCGAAGAGTCTCTTAGATTATGTGTTACTGATGAGCATATACCTAAGTTTCTGCCCGGGACATGGGAGTCCTGCGGTTATTCCCTGCATACCATTCCATGTTTGATGTCAGCCTGGCACCTCAGTTTATACGGTACACTGTGAACTGCACCTCACGTGACTCTGTTAGTCACTTGCTTACTCATCTGGTTGTATATATAATCGCTCGCTGTAGCTCTCTCAATACAACAACCTTTTGCCTCTTTCTTGTCTGCCCTGTGCTCCCACATCCAACATTTGATACAGTATACTCGTATCTAGACGTGAGTGCCATAGTACTTACTACTCCACTTCATGCGTCCCCCAGTTCCAAGCCTCTTCACTCACTCCCTCGACCTTTTCTGCTTGATCCTCTTGATGCTCACTCATGAAGTATTGCTGTCGGTCCTTGTTCCATGGATGATCAGCCACCTTAAACATCGGCCTCCCGTACTTGGCCATCGCATTGATCAGATCAAGCATGAACTCTCCGTCCGAGTCTGCCTTGAGTGACTTGAGACGGTCAGAGCCTTCCCGGATTTGCACCGCGCAGAATTCTGCCATCAGGCGTCTTGCGGGGGACGAAGGCAGGGTACCCCGGTAAATCGTTCCGATGGCCTCGAGGGAAATTTTCTTCTTCTTCGTGGTGTAGAGGTCGATGAGATTGCCGAGTACGCAATCCTGAAATTTGGCGTCCATGATGCGTTCGCCAAGGACGTATAGACGGCACAGTGGAATACTCCAGCCGGTGGCATTGAGGTCTGGTATTGATACGGTCTGTGTGTAGAGCCATTGACTGTACTTCGCGAACTCTTCTGGCTTGGCGTCTGAGAGGTCAATGAGTTTGCTCAAATCGGTCCTCCACTCGGGCTTCAAGGCATCTTGGAAAAACCCAGAGCTGCGACTGAGAAGAGTGCCATGGACGTAGAAAGTTTGGTCGCCGACCAGGATAGCGACAATTTCCCCGGAGACACTGTCAACATCGATAAGCGGCTTGAAATGGATACAGGTTGATCGCACTTACTCAGGCAGCGACCGCGGCGACGAGAACTGCATTGTCATGTGCAGACTGGAGCCGGAACCACGCTGCACGAGATCTGATGAATTAGAAAGACCACACAATTATCATACCCTTCCTGAACTTTCGACGCATACCTTTGGGCAAGCACCAGAACTAGGACTCAAGGTCGCATCCGAGGATGTAGTAGAGAAAGAAAGGTTGAGTGAGGTGAGGTTAGCGCAGTCTTGTTGTTTGTCCCTCAAGGCACGTGTGTTTGTGTGATTCACTGCTAAAGACGTGGCCCGAGCGCGCTCACTTCACCATCTCGTGCTTGCACATCTGTCTCAATTGCCCCAAAATGCTCTTGAACTCTCACTATACTACACGAACAGAAACACAAACCCCCGGAGCAGCTTTCCAAGCTGCGCCATCCCCGGCCATCCCTCAGGTCTATCTTCCCATATCTTCGTCTTCTCAGTCTCCCTGCTAGGCAAACACGCTCTCATCTCTCGTAACTTCTGACAAATCCCGCTACCACGCCATTCCAGCCCAAGAAGTCTAGCCTTGCCGCCGCTCCTCCACACCAAAAGCGCACCGAACAGCTCCAGCATGATCTCACAGTCATGAAGCGGATCCATGCTCTTGACTTGGCTGAACAATGTCTCCGTTGCAGAAGGCGCGTCAGCATGTAGAGCAATCCGCACAGCATCCAGAATCGCATTATATCGCGGCATATTCGCCGCACCGATATGATGTGGAGGCGAAATGGTGCGTTTGGATTGTTGTGACGAGTGTGGCAGCAGCTGTGCAAGCAGCGCGGTTAGAAGACCCAGCACGAGTTCGCCATCGGTCGTTGTATCAAGTACCCAAGTGTTCAAAATCGCGGGTGTGATGTTCTGCACAGTGTTATCGACGATGGAAGACCTTGCTGGTGAGTCGATCGCCGAGTTCTGATATAAGATGCGCAAAGTCGTGAGACATGGCGCAGGGTTTTGCCGCATCGCGTCCAGAACAACAGTTTGGAACTCCACGTCTTCGAGACGGCCACCCATGATGTACAACCTTGCGAGTTGGCTAGGCAAGGTGACCTCCGGTAGGCGCTTGCTGTACAGCCATTGTGCGTAGCGTTCAAAGTAGGCGGAACGCATGTCGATGACAGATATTGTCTTGGTCTTACCCGTTCGCCACTTCGGGTCGAGAGCGTGGCGGAAGAACTTTGAGTGTGAGACCAAGAGGCTCTAATGGAGATAGAACGTGGTGGCCTGGGTGGAGCCGCCCACTGATATTGGTACCGTAGGTCCAGTGATGCTTCAATTGTTAGCTCCATGCAGATGCTGCGCGGTCAGAGTATCTTACTTTGGGATCAGCGAATTAGACATCGACTCGTCCGGATTTTGAGGTGCATCCGGTCGGAAGTGCGGCACTGAGGTGACATCCCTGGTAGTACTAAGGACGAGTTCCATGATTGCGGCGTGTGAAGCAGATGCGAGAAGCTCAAAGCTGGGATGGGAAGGATGAGATGAGGCACAATGTCCAGTAAGGGAGATATATACGTAATTTGAAAGATGTTTGTTTGTCTTGTTGCTCTTGAAACCGGTGCCTGGACTTGTCTCACCTCGCTTTCACACGCAGCAAGCGGACCAGCTAAGACCTTGCGTGTTGTGACACTGCTTTGGGGTTGACATGAAAGTTGTGATTGAGACCAGTGTTGATCCACCACGATCGGCTTTTGGCATGTGCTATTTTCGGCTGTGGTTGATGAGTCAAAGGAGAACATAACGAGTGAAAGGACAGTTAAGCCGAAACATACCATCCGATTGAAGTGAAATATAACGTTGTCTCAAGTATGACGCTGTGTGAGACTGATAAAGGTTATTATGCCAAATGTTTAACAACGTGCGGTACGACACCCGAAAAAGACTTGCGAGTTGAAGTTGAAGCTGGGAGTACAACACGGAGGTATCATTGTAGTCGATCACGTCCCCTGCGTAGTCGTATCGTCCACTTGATCACTTTGAGATGCATCGCGAGCATTGTGCGTGCTCATAGGGCTCACTGCTCCATTCTTTCTCTTGCTCTCGACAAGCGCCTTGATCAACCCAATCGCGACATCCCATCCCTCTCTTTGCTTAGCTTCATCGTGACTTAGATCTGGAACATGCATAAATGCAACAGGTCTGTAATCGCCCTTGATGGAAAAGTAGTGTGCCAGAGAGTTGTAGTAAATGAAACCACACAAGAAGTTCCCAGCATCTGTACTAATCCGGACGTCCGGCAATTCGTTTCCTTCTGCAACATCCTCGACGGAAGCGCTACTTAGGTTTGCTTTCCACCGCGCCAGCACATCTGACGTATCGAACGAGGTCGTGAGAGCGGTCGGATACTTTGAAGATGGAAATCTCTTCTCAGCTTCCGCGTCTGGGAAACGTCCACCATCAACATCAGGGATTTTGTCGAAACCTCGACCATGGGCGCCTTGCTCCAGCGCGAAGAAGTTTCGACCTGCAGCCAAGCCGATGTGCAGGATGATATCTGGCTGTGGGTACAGAGGGTTGCCAGGTGGAAGCAGTTTTGGAACCAGATCAACGACGTGGTCGTAGGCTACGCGAATAGCTTCGTGGTGAACATGAATGTGTATGGGCGTACGATTGTCCGGCGATGTTGGTAACAACGCTGGTAATGTAGAGGCGATTTCCCACGATGAGTTCCTGGGAAACTTTTCTAGAAAAGGCTGGTTTGGATCAGTACCTGCAGAATCAATGTTCATATGGAAAAAATGCGTACAGCATCAAAGTCAAGCCGGTCATGAGAGTGAGGTTATGTACTTACTCCAAACCCAGTGACCAAAACTGTGACCGGCTTCTCACTCGGCTTCGCAGGAGGCTGCCTTGCGGCATAGGATGCTGCGATAGCAGGCATGGAAAAAAGTGTTGTGATTTAGACTCGAGGAATGAAGAGCGCAAATGAGGCAATGCTGGTGAGTCGGTCTTTTCAATTCCGAAATGAGGAGTCGTGGGGTACTTTAGGAATCTGCAATTGTCGAACGAAACCTTGAACGCACTCCGGTACGGGTGCTTGCTCGAACAAGGTCAGAAACAACGACTATCCGATGAAAAGCACATGTTCCACAAGCATTGAGGATCAACTGCGTCGCAAGTGTGGCACCTGGGGACGCGATGACAGCGAGCCACTAACTTCGGGCTGTCTCCTCATCATCCTTTTGTTTCCGAGTCGTGCGCAACCCCACATGCATGCGTACCCCACATTACGCATATGTCCGATGCAGCACTTGCGCTTCGCAAGACATGTGTTCGCGGCATGATTGGAAATCGATTGGGGTAGGCAAATGCCGCTCAGGAGATGGGAAGACTTTCAGTGAAAAGGCCGTTCTGGAAGACTGCGCGGCGCCGGGCCCCAATGTCAACCATCCTTCTTTCATCGTGCGTCATCCGATGGAAGCCATCGGCTGCGGATTGAGGTACGTGTAGAGGAGCCGCAACGTATGCCGATGCCATAGTCGAGCGCGCTAACACATCTGCTTACAGCTACAAGCTGTTGAACTACAGGCTGTTATACTTTACAAAACCGCTCCTCGAGTCGAACGTACGCCGTCAGAATGGAATCGATCGAAACCCCAAAGACGCCCTTCAATCTCGCCATCATCGGGGGTGGCATCAGCGGCCTCACCCTCGCAATAACGCTCCTCGAATATGGCGTCGACCTCACCATCTACGAAGCCGCGCCTCACTTTGGCGAAATAGGGGCTGGCGTAGCTTTTGGCCCCAATGCCGGTCGCGCCATGAAGCTCATGTCTCCAAAGATATTGAATGCCTTCATGGAGTGCAAGACCGGCAATGAGAGCAATCACAATAGCTGGTTCACAATACGCGTCGGAGACGCTCGCAGAGCAGACAAGGATGGCTTCGTGAGGCCAGGAACGAAAGTCGGCGACGCGCTGTTCGACATACCGCTTACGGGCGGTGGTGGTAGAGGAGGAGTGTATCGAGCAAAGTTTTTGGATGAGCTGGTCAAGGACATACCAGATGGTGTAGCCAAATTCGACAAGAGAATGGTGGATCTCAAGGAAGCTGGCGACGGGTCAGGGGACATGATAGTGCACTTTGCGGACGGCTCTACGGCACAACACAACGCCGTCATCGCGTGTGACGGCATAAAGTCAAAAGCTCGACCATGGCTCTTGGGCGAGGACCATCCCGCTTCGCATGCGTTCTTCTCTGGGAAGTACGCTTACCGAGGCTTGATACCGATGGATCAAGCAGTCGAGATGCTAGGTGCAGAGGTGGCACAGAATAGTCAAATGTACTATGGATATCATGGCCACCTGCTAACGTTCCCCATTCAGAAAGGCCAGACTATGAATGTTGTAGCCTTCAACTCTCGGGATACTTGGGAAGATGAGAAATGGGTAGTCAGCACGTCCAAGGAAGAGATGGAGACCGATTTTGACGGATGGGGTGAGCATGTTCAGAAGATCATCAGAGCCATGGCAAAACCCGACATTTGGGCGTTGTTCATGCACAAACCCTGTAAGACATACACCAAAGGTCGTGTGTGTCTGCTGGGCGACGCCGCACACGCATCAACGCCGCACCAGGGTGCCGGCGCTGGCATTTGCGTAGAGGACTCGTTGGTCATGGCCACCCTCATCAAGGAAGCGAAGAGCGTGAACGATCTTCCACGAGCATTTCGCGCCTTCGATCACGTTCGGAGAGAGCGCACACAGAGGCTAGTGTCTACTAGCCAGGAGACAGGGATGATCTACGATTTCGAGCTGCTAGGCGACGATCTTGACAAGATACAGAAGGCCATGCAGAACAGACTACATTGGATCTGGGACTTTGATCTTGGGGAGCACTTGGAAGAAGCCAAGAAGGCTTTTCACAGCGACAGCTTAAAATCGTAGTGGGCTCTCCACCGTTCAGTCGATAACATCGTCTCGCCTTCCAAATATCTCCTTCAGTACATCATTCGTCTTTGCGCCTATTGCGTTGTGATACATGCTGTTCGTGACAAATGGCTGGCACCCTCGGATTGTTCGCGCAGTCTCCATACTGAGATCGTAATCGACGTACATGTCGTCTACGTAGACTGCAGCGTACACGGGAACCTCGTTCTTCTTTAGTTGCTCTACGTCGTACAACTGTGGCCAGTCCTTCTCCTCGGCGAGCGTTTGTCCTACTGTCTTGAGCTTCTTTAGCTCTGGGTAACAGTCGAACATGAAAGGGTAGATCATCTCTCCGGTGAAATAAACAGGCTTGCCTGCGTCCACGTTCTGTAGTGAGAACTCGGGGTACTTCTCCAGCAGCCTCTCCGCGCTCCAATTAGATGCTTCGCCTTGACAGTAGATCGGCTCATGCAGCAGCGCGTAGATGACGTTGGTGTCCCAGGACTGCGCAGCCTCGAGGGCTAGTACTGTCGGCCGTGTCAAGTGTCCAAATTGCGAGAGATCGGTGTCGGCACGTAACACAAGTTGATGCACATCGTCGAATCCTCCGTGTTTGCCGAAGTAAATGCCAAGCTGTAGGAAGCGCCGTGCAGGCATGTGTCCTACACCACCTTGTACACGGACCGTAGTGTCACCAAAGCGATCGAGTAACTTGACGATGCGGTGTACGCGAGCGACGTCTTCGGGGTACTTTGCGTAGTAGCCGTCGTTACGCTGTTTGACACGCTCGTATAGTTTTTCATAGACCTCGTCTGCGTTGTTGCGCAGTGGTGGCAAGCCGCCGAACAGGAAAGCCTCTTTGACACCCTCTGGATAGAAGGAAAGATAAGTCGCGCTGCAGAAGCCACCGAAAGACTGCCCCATGATGCTCCATTTCCGCTTGTCCTCTGGATAGTCCTCGGTCAATGCTTTGCGAACCGCTTCGCAGTCTTTCACTATGCTGTCGGCGCGGAAGGACTTGAGGTAATTGGCCTGTACTTTCTCGTCGCCACGAAGCTGTAGAGACGATTGCGATATGGCAGTCGAGAGACCAGTGCCCCGTTGGTCCAACATCAGAACCTGGTAGCCCTTGTCGAGGATTGTGGGAACCCATGACACATTCTGCGGACTGCGACATTCGAATCCTGGCCCGCCTTGAAGATAGACAAGCCAAGGCAGTTGCGTCTTCTTGACATCCTGATGCGATGTAGATGTGTAGTCGGCTGGCTTCTCGGCTTTCAGGGCGGATCGAGCGAAGAGCTGAATGGTACCAGAAGCCGGGTTGGAGTAATCACGCGGGACCTGGAAGAAGTGTTCAGTTATTCGTAGCTTCCCTTGATTGCGTTAGTTGCAATAAGTTGCGTAAGTCCCGCTAGATGCGTTTACCAGGTACCAAGTGGCTCCTTTGCTCGAGGATCTTGGCTGCTTGAATCATGTTGGAGTGACGTCAAGAAGTGAGCTGTCCACGGTGCGACTGTCGTAGTGGGGAGTATGTTTGGTGGCCTTATCGATAAGCCATTCACCCACACCCAAACATGCACCTGCACCTGCCCGTAAGTTTGTGCCCAAGAACATTCTGTCCATCACCAAGACCCTTTCAATCACAACACAATACTAAGAACTCAATAAGCCGGCCCAGGTTTAGTCGACGCCCTGACCAGTCGCGTTCATATCTCGACCGCTGAGTTTTCCATCGAGTGGGGCAAGGTCAAAAACCGCTTGAGGTAGAGCAACCATCAGCATGGCGAAAGACAAAAAGAAAGCCGGCAACAAGGCCGCCGTCAAAGCCGCAAAAGCCGCGAAGCAAGAGAAGAAGTCCGGCAAAAAGGACAAGAAGGTAGCGTCAAAGGTTCAAGAAGTCGATTCGGATGCAGAAGAAGTAGACCTGGACGCCGTGTTGGCACAATACGCAAAAGAGCAGGAACAGTTTCTAGCCATCACTGAAGTACCCAGCGAGCCTCCGGCAGCAAGAAGCTCAGCGACTGTTATTGCAAGTCCAGCAAACGAGAATGAGCTGTTTCTCTTCGGTGGCGAATATTTCAATGGCGCGACGGCCAAGTTCTTCAATGATCTGTTGGTGTACAACATCAAACAGGACTCGTGGAAGAAGGTCACGTCTCCAAACTCGCCGCTGCCACGGTCTGGTCATGCGTGGTGTCGGGGCGCAAACACAAAGGACATCTATCTTTTTGGCGGCGAGTTCAGCTCTCCGAAACAAGGCACGTTCTACCACTACAACGACTTTTGGAAGCTAGATCCCACAAATCGAGAATGGAGTAGAGTCGAAGGCAAGAGCAAAGCGTCAGCACCTCCGGCACGCAGCGGCCATCGTATGGTTGGGTACAAGCAGTACATCATCCTCTTCGGTGGCTTTCAGGATACTTCAGCAACGACCAAGTATTTGAATGATTTGTGGATCTACGATTGCGTCAATTTCACATGGCACACACCAAAGCTACAAGCAGCACGTGCATTTCCAGACGCTCGATCGAGCTTCACACTATTGCCTCACGACCAAGGCGCAGTCATCTACGGCGGCTACTCTCGTGTGAAGACTGTTGCTGGCGGCAAGCAACAACAAGTCAAGGGCAAGAAGAACAGCGGAGGCGGCCCTGCTAGCCGCATGGTCCTGAAGCCAAAGGTACACGACGATGCCTGGTATCTGCGAATCACGCCGCCAGTCTCGGACGCTGCTGCTGGTACACTCCCAACAGTATCATGGGAGAAGCGCAAGAAACCCGCCAACGCACCAAATCCATCACGCGCAGGTGCTACGATGACATACCACAAAGGCCGAGGCGTCTTATTCGGCGGCGTGCACGATGTAGAAGACAGCGAAGAAGCCATTGACTCTGAATTCTTCAACCAGCTTTTCGTTTGGAACGTCGAGCGCAATCGATACATGCCGCTCTCGCTCCGTCGACCCAAGACCAACGCGAACAAGAAGGCAGCGCAACAAGCAAATGTCAGTCGACGAGGGCGCGGAAAGGCAGACGAGGAAGAGCTACTAGCCAACCTCAAAGCGCTGGAGATGCGGGCCGGTGCAGCTACATTAGACTCAGACGACGAACTACCAAAGGAGGACGAAGAGGAAGAAGTAGACGAGCGCCCCGAAAAGCCACGCACATACGAGTACCCGCATCCACGCTTCAACGCCGCCCTGACAGTCCAAGGCGACAACCTATACATCTATGGCGGCACCTTCGAAAAAGGCGACCGCGAATTCACCTTCGATGAGATGTGGTCCGTCAACCTCAACCATCTAGATGGCGTCGTTGAGATCTTCAAGCGCGATCTCGACGACTGGGTGGGCAGCGAAGACGAAGCTGACTCCGATGAGTCTGAGGATGAAGATGAGTCTGAGGACGACGAAGAGCAAGACGAAGATGACGCGAACTCCACCGCACCAACCAGCGCCCCCGACTCCCCAGTCGTACTGCCCAGCAAAGACATGCCGGAAGAAAACCAAGAAGAAATCTCTGCGCTCACGGACACGCTGCCACATCCGCGCCCATTCGAGTCCCTACGCGAGTTCTACGCGCGCACGTCTGAGGCGTGGCAGAGTCTCGTCATCGAAGAGCTTACGCAACGAGGCAAGAGCGGCGAGAAATCGCCCAAGGAGATCAAGAAGCTGGCTTTTGAGCGCGCGGAAGAGAAATGGTGGGATTGTAGGGAGGAGATTCGTGCGCTGGAGGATGAACAGGAGGCTGCTGGGATTGGGGAGGTGGTTAGTTTGGCGGATAAGGAGGGCGGTGGGGGAGGGGTGGGGAGACGGAGATAGGTAGCAGATAGTAAGGTGGTGGAGATGTGCGATAGTATAGCCTGAAGCACGACGCAATGCTGAGCTCGAATGATCTACATGATAGCCTCCACAACCTCCGATACCCATGGAAGCTGTACCGCACTAACGCCCCTCGCCCACGCCTTGCCCGTAAACACAAACTCATTAAACACTATCGCTTCCACCTTGCGCCCAAAAAGTACTGATGACGGATGAATTGCGACCGTTTGATTGCCCATCAGCGTCTTGTAGCTTCCATCAGGCATCAAGCGCGCGGTGTTGGATATGAAACCGCGCAGGACACACTGCAGAATCGCCTGACTCCTAGCTTCCGATGGTGCTTCTGACGACTGCTCGTCATCCAATGCCAACAGCTTCATTTGCTTGCACTGTTGCTGCAGCTGCTTCCTGATATTCATGACGTTCTGCATCGCACGGTGCGATACAAAGTGCCGTTCGCACCACGTCTTCCTGTCTGACTGCTCCTCGGCGTAGCGCTGGACAGTAACAAGAAGTGTCAAGTGATCGCCTTCACGGCGGTAAATTTCACGCCGCGCTTCTTCTGCTTCTTCTTTGCGCTCTTCGGTGACGAGGTTGAGGAAGACGTTCTCGACGCTGAGGGCCGAGATGATGTCGATGGCGTCTAGTAAGCAGTCGCATTCAGGTTTGGCTGCTTCGACGAGGACGCGACCGAGTGTGGGAGTAAGCGGTAGTTTAGCAATCTTGGCTCCAACATCGCTGATGCTCCCATTGTCGGAGAGTGCTTGGAGGTGCAGAAGCTGTAGTAGAGCTTTCTCGAGCGCCTCCCGTGGTGGACGATCCAGAAACGGGAAATTGACGACGTCGTCGACGCCTCGGGCTTTCATCGTCAGTAGAGCCTGGCTTAAGTCACATCGCAGTATCTCCGGCGTTGTGCGCTCATCCATTTCCTTGAAACCCGCCTCGGTGTACAAGCGATAGCATTGGCCGGCTGCTTCACGACCGGCACGACCTTGACGTTGGATGGCGGCGGACCGGGAAATGGGTTTGACGAGGAGCGATTCGAGACCCAGGCGGTTGCGAAACTGCTTGACCTTTGACTTGCCGCAGTCGATGACATAGCGTACGCCGGGGACGGTGACTGAGGTCTCAGCAATGTTGGTTGCGAGGATGACTTTGCGGGTGCGAAAGGGCGTTGGCTGGAAGATGCGCTGCTGAACGTGTTGGGGTAGCGCCGCGAAGAGTGGGAGTGCGAGAAGCTGCGAAAAATCAGTACTCGTCGGGGATATTCTGGCTCCTCGGTTGCGATTATGTACTCACCTTTGGGACATCCGTTTCCATGCCCTCCGCATAGTCATTCACAAGCTTTTCAAGTGCCTCAATGGTGTCTTGACCCGTCAAAAATACCAGTATGTCTCCGGGTAAAGGCTCCTTGTAGTGTATCTGGAAGATGAGTTTGAGTGCCGATTCGACCCAGTCCTGCGTAGGCGATGGCAGGTAGGTTGTTTTCACCGGATATTGTCGTCCTTCAACATAGCAAGTAGAGATTTGCCGCTCGCCCGTGACGTCTGGTGTTGGTGGTGGTGGTGATGATGTTGATGATGATGGGGATTGTCCATCTCCAAAGTACTCTACGAGGCTTCCGACGTCAGCCGTAGCGCTCATGATTACCACTTTCAATGGCTCGGAACGTCTCCTGGTGGTTCTAGCTTCGAGCTCAGCAAGCAGTTTCTTCAAGAACCCAAGTATGAGATCCACGTTTACACTTCGCTCGTGCACCTCGTCCACCACAATCGCACTGTATTGCGACATAGCTGGGTCTCGAAGCATTTCCTGGAGCAGCATTCCCTCGGTGAGGAACTTGATCTTAGTTCCAGGTCCGGTAGCATTATCGAAACGAACGCTGTATCCAACCTTCGCTGCCGGACTTTGGCTTCCCATGGATGTTCCCATCTCTTCTGCAACACGCCTCGCTAACGAAATAGCAGCGACTCGACGCGGCTGTGTGATTGCTATACATTTCGTACACCATGACTCTGTCACCAAGAACTGTGGCACTTGCGTTGACTTTCCGGAACCAGTCTCTCCCGTAAGTACAAGAACATTATTTTGCTTCAATGCCGCCCGGATGGATTCGCATTGTGACCAGATGGGTAAGGATTGGCGTATGGGTAGCAACGCATCGCGCTTCCTGATGAGGTGCGTCGGCACCTCATCACGGCGTCTGAAGTCGCGAGGATATTCGATATTTTCCTTCGCCTGCGGACCTGGACGTGCCTGGCCAGACCCTTTGCTCGCAGTTTCCGGTATGCGGTTTGGATCAGATCGATGTCTTGGTTTCTTCGAGCGCTTTTGTGTGTCACGATCCCTCTCCGGATGATCTTCGGCTGAAAGAATCTTCTTGGGCGTAGTCGCAGGTTCTGGTGTACTTTTGTCGGCGTTAAATTTGGTCACTTTGCCAGCGAATCCTTTGAAAGCTTTCGCTGGGGTCTCAGTAGCATCTTCCTTCGGTGCCGATCTTTTCCTCTTTTTGCTCGATTTGAGCGTCGGATGAATAGCGGCGGCAGCTGAAATTTGTGTGTCAATCTCATTCTTCTTCGACATCTTGCTGGTGATAGGTACGGCTGGATGCATTCGCGTAGTCACGTTCAACTTTTTTTCGACATATCGAAAGTGTTATCGATAAGCGTCACGCGCTAACCGCATGCATCGCAGCGCCTCACCCAACACTCCACAAACGCTTCGCCGTCGCCGTCTGCCAATTTTCCTAACACGAAGCGGGCCATTATGAACGAGGAGCTTCTCGTAGATTGCATCGAGGTGCTGATGTTTAGGCTTCTCATTGGCATAGTCATCATTTTTTGTACTGTTTGCCGATATTGCTCAACCGACATGAAATTCATTCGGAGCTCGGTAGAGGCGAAGTTGCTTCGAGTTACAAAGTAGTGAGAGGGCAATGTGGTGTCATATTGTGGGAAAATGCCAAATCCATATCATTCTGAACGCCGTCGCAATGCAATACTGAACACTCATCCGACCAATTATCCCATCTATCCCTACAGCGGAATCGTGACGATCCATTCACACTTCGGCGGAGTGAGTGGGATGTCCTCATTGTCGTTGAAACGTCCCATCTGCCCCACCCGTCGATAGATTTCCTCAAGCATCTTGCCTTGCTCGCCCTCGTATTCTCCAGGCTTGCCCTCCTTGAAGCGTTCCTTCGGGTCGATCTCCTTTGCTGGGCCACCTGGTGTCTGCGACACTGCTTGTTGCCCAAATTGAGATGCCGGCTGGGTGGCCTGAGTTCCAAAGGGAGACGCAGCAGCTGGAGTAGCAGCGGATGCTGCTGGCTTCTGAAGGAAAGGATTTTGGGTCTGTGGAGGCGTTGTCTGGCTAGCTTGTCCGCCGAAGGGTGAGCCAGCGGTTGTGGGTCGAGCTGCTTGCCCGAAAGGGTTTGCTTGCGGTGCTCCTGCAGCAGCAAAAGGGTTAGATTGCCCACTTGCTGGTTGAGCCTGTGTCGATCCAAAGGGCGATTGCTGCTGTCCAGGCTGACTCGCTTGACCGAACGGCGGTGCTCCTTGGGCCGGCGTCTGTTTTGCGGCTTGTCCGAAAGGTGAGGCACTTGTTTGCGCGGCTTGTCCGAAAGGTGATGCACTTGCTTGCGCGGTTTGTCCGGAAGGTGAGGCACTTGTCTGCGTGGCTTGTCCGAAAGGTGATGCTTGACCGAACCCACTTTGACCGAATGCTGGTTTGCTCAGGGCATTTCCTTGCTGACCCATCTGGCTTGGCTGTCCAAACGGTGCAGTTGAACCAGCTGGTGAAGCCTGTCCAAAAGCCGGCTTCGCACCGAATATGCTGCCCTGGCCTACAGAGCCTGGCATTGATGGTTGACCGAAACCAGATGCGCCGAACGCAGGCTTGCCAAAAGCTCCGCCAGTGCCAGCGGACGGATTTGAGCCAAACGGTGATGCCTTCGCCCCGAGACTTGAAGCTGCGCCGAAACCTGGGGCAGCTTGTCCAGGATTGGATGCTTGTCCAAACGCAGGGGCGAGCTGACCAGGATTTGAAGCTTGACCAAAGGCCGGGGCGGGAGATTGACCTGGGTTTGCAGCTTGCCCGAAAGCAGGCTGTCCGAATCCTGGAGTCGTAGATTGACCGAACGTTGCTGTCGGTGCTTTCATAAATGGGTTTGACGTTGCTTGTGAAGTGTTCGCTGCAGCCGATGAGAAGGGGTTTGAGGTCGTCGACGGGCCAGTCGATGTCGCATTTGAGTCTGCATTACCATTGGCGATATCGATCCGGTTAGGGTGGACGCTGGCGCCTTCCTCGACATAACGAATAGCGCCGTCGATGTCGTTGAGGATAGACTGAACCTGTTGTTGCATCTTCTCGTTCAATGCGCTCTCTTCTTGTTGCTTCGGAGATGTTAGATGTAATGTTCACGGCATGTTATGAGTTACTTACTGCTCCATTCTCGTTTCCAGCAAGTCGCTGAGCATAATAGCGAACGCGAAGTTCCTCGGGGCTGATCTCGACGGGCCCTTCTATCAGTTGCCGAGGAGCATCTCGACCAGGGCCATAGCAAGAGAGCGGGTAGGTCGGACGTTGACCTGTGAGATCATTCTTTATGTCTGCCTTGTCCAGGTGGAATAGTGGCACCTTTGGATCTCGGTTACCTGGGAAACTTTTAGCATCTTCTCATAATGTCGGAATGAGCAGCAGAGGTGGGACACGTACTTGTATAAGATCCGGAAGTCTGAGAAGGTTGGTTTGGGCGATACCGATCGACGTTGTTGAAGGCTCCAAATCGATTATTGTTGGCGCCTCCACCAAAGCCTCCACTGCCGCTTCGTGGATGCTCGAATTTGCAGTTCTCTGTTACGTGTAAGTGAAATTCATGTCGTGATTAAACTTCGCCTACCTCCATAACGGCAGTTGCCTTGTTGGAAGAATTTACAGATAGCCATGTCGCTGGTATGGGTGCTCGCCTGTGCTGTAGCGTGACGAGGTGCACCAAATAGCCTTGATTGGTTTGTTAGATAATTGTGGACAATTGCGTGCGTTGCATGGAAGGAGAGCTTTCAAAGACTGTAAGAAAGAAAGTAAGAGCGCGAAGTTGACGCGTTCTGCGCCAATCAGGTGCCGCGGCTGGCACGTTGCAAGCTCCAATGAGCGAGTGCGCCGCAACAAATCGCATACTTGTATGTTACCTTTGCCTGTCAAGAAACTGCCCGGGTAAGGCCGCTTGTCCTGGGCTTATCCATCTTGTTGATTGCATCGTGAGTCTTGCTCAGCGACAGCCGCTACTTGTCGGTGCAAACACAAGCCAAGCACGTAAGACCTTTTGACGAGTAAGAGCTGTAACCTACCGCTACTTTGCGTGAGAAGCCTTCGATTTGGAGCGCAAGACTTATGTGTTGTACTGGCGTTGATATGTTTTGGTGGTTGATACCGACGAGCAGTTGCAATTGGGAAGTCGCGGCGAGCTAGAGGCGGAGCTAGCGTCACCCCCAGATTCGCGAATTGACCTTCACTGAAATCATGTGCGACGTACCATCTACCACATTATGTTCCGAGCAAGACACTACGCACTGTTGCTCCTTCCGCAGCTTACTGCTCATATCACTACCCACGATCAACAACCTGCCCCACACTCGTGAACCGCAAACCATCCCATCGAAACTCGAATAACACCCTTGGCATGACGCTGTAAATGCACGCCTTTTCCATCGTCACAATCGGAATCTTTGTCGCTGGCTATTCAACTGCTCGTTGGGACCTCGTCACTCGTCTGTACGAGCTGTCAATATTTGCCTGGGACCACGGCGTTCTCGTAAGAGCTGCAAAAGGCTTCGCTCTACTGTCTGTCGTCTTCCTCCTAGTGGTGTTGCCTGTCGCGCGCATTGCTGTCTCCGCCACGGACCTCGTAGGCCTACCTGATTACGTACGGACCGATCCAAAGGCTAATGACCACAGCACCCTCGAATCGCTAGTAGTGGCATTTCTGCACGCGAGCAGCTCAAGCGCCGAGGGTCCTTCTAGTTGGGTAGCAGGATGGGGATATGGTCACACACAATGGGCTGATGCGCGTATTCTGGCCTTCCGACGCGCCTCGTAGCTCCCTACCAGGCGTATTGGTTGGCTTCCGAAACTCAGACACAGATGTCTTCGTTGTTGGGGTCCTAGAGGGGGTCGAGGTACGTACAGACTGGTCACTGCTGTCGCGCTGCTTGTACTGATGTGAGGCAGCTTCGGCATGTCGAAAACGCTCTTGCAGTTGGAACGCTTCTGCGGCATAGTGCGCACGACATCAATTATCTACTCCAGCGATGTGGACAGACGGCTCTCCATGCCCTTGGAGTGGTCAACAACGAGGCCACGGCCAACGAGACGAACACACAAACGTTGAACTTCTCTACCGATCGGTCGTCCTGTCTTCCGCGCCTACATCTTTCACAGGACACGGCCGTGACAGCGCAAGTCATCATCTACGAGCGACCGCACCCCACGCGCATGCAGTACTTGTCGCTGACACCCATCACACTGGCTCTTGGTGACAAGACCCACAGCGCGCCGGCAGATGCTGCAGCCGAGGGCGAAGAAAGGGAGCGAAAGAGACGAGAGAAGCTGGTGGATAAGCTCAAGTTGCACAAGGTGATCTCGCGACCTTATTCTGGGAAGGAGCTGGCGCTACCAATGCTCATCGAGCAGGTCAATTGCTCGTATGAGCTCAACGCACTGTTACAGAAGAACATTGGTAAAATTGGCAGGCGGTTGAAGCGAGCTCTGAGCGTCAGTGAGCACGTGGTAGAATCTGCTAAGGATCTGGGTGACTACCTCTACAACGCTCTCGAATCTGTCGCTTGGGTCTGGATCTGGCCGTTCCTTTCGCAGGTGTTTGTATCCATTCTCATGGCAAACCGGATAGCAGCAGAGGTCACGCTGCGCATTTTGCACTGGCGCACACCAGCTTCTCCAGACGCACCTGCGTTGAAAGACATCTCCGCTACGGCCCAGCAACTCGACATTCGCCTGCAGCAGTTCTGCTACTGGCCTATTCAGTACCTCGCACTGCGGAAGAGAAAGGCGGGGTGGGGAAGCATCACCAATAGCCACCCAGATTACATACGCTTCTACAACAGTCTGTGGCTGGTTGCGAACGACATCATCCTGGGTGTGGCTCTTGGTTCGTACATCGTCGACAACTCTGCGCTCGTCGTTGACCATGTCGAAATGCTTTTTACCACCTGGTCCGTCGACGGACTTAGGCGCATGATCATCTGGCTGATGACCTGGCCTGGTGGTCTGAAACTGAACACGGAGTTGGCCGACTTTCTTGGTGACCTCTTCCTATGGGTCATCGACTACTGGGGTGGTGAGTCAACAAGAAGTACTGCCCATTATTGTGCACTAATCTCATATAGATATCACGAGCTTCCTTCGCCCACATTGGCCCTTACTTGTTCGAGCAATCGGATACTCGGCATTTGCTGGCGCTACACTGCCCATCTCGATGTTCTTGGATCTCGTGTCGTTGTTGACGATGCACATCTATTCCTTCTACATCGCATCGGCGCGCATTTTCAACTGGCAGCTCACAATCATGATCTCGCTCTTCCACCTCTTCCGCGGAAAGAAGCGCAATGTCCTCCGCAACCGCATCGATTCGTGTGACTATGAGTTGGATCAACTACTACTCGGCACGATTCTATTCACGTTGCAGTTCTTCCTACTACCGACCGTGTTCGTCTTCTACTTGACCTTTGCTTGCGCAAGAGTGGCTGTCATTGGTCTCAAGGCTGCCCTGGAAATTGGGTTGGCGTGTCTGAATCACTTCCCGCTCTTTGCTGTGATGCTTCGTCTCAAGGACCCAGGACGACTGCCAGGTAAGTCACCTCGCCTCATAGCTATGCACACATAGCTGACACAGTCAGGTGGTATCTGCTTCGAGCTCCAAGATCTAGCCCACCAGAGAACTCGCAGCGATAATTTGCCAACTTCAGGAACGACGGCCTATGTACTGCTGAAGGTATGCTATCTCATTGCTGCTCATTCGCTTGTTGCTAACCACACACAGTCTGTTCCGCTCTCACTACGCGCAATGTTCCATCCGTACTTCGAGCTGGGTGGACGCATACGCAAACACTACCTCTCACCGAGTGTTTTCCTGAGCCTCGCGTCTGGACAATTTGTGCCGCCAATCCATCGACGGACGTTATACAGTTTGCAGTACAGCATGCTGCCTGCAGAGAGGGCGACTATCACGGAACTGTGGGACTTGCTTACGCAAACCGAGGTTTCAGCAAAAGGTGCGTTGGAGTCGAATGGGTTGGCACAATCTGCCCTTGCCCAGACAACAAATAGTGGTGAGTGAACAGGTTGTGTAGTTGGTGAAGAAATTTTCCATGGCTGGCTAGCTACAGCAAGCAAGGAGCGTGAATTTGATTAAAGAATGAAAGAGAAGGCGTTCGAAAGTGAAGGTGACACCTCAAGCATGGACCGCGCCAAGTCTATGCCCGTTTGCTTATCCCCACTTGCCTCGTCCTCAATTTGATACGCAACGTCTTTCCGCAGCACCCCTCAACCACATCACGTATCCGCGACGACACGAGATCATGACAGACGGAGGTCCTAGAGGTCGCGGTAGGGGAAATCCCACGAGGTCAAGCTAGAAGCAGCTTCAGAGGTGTCACAGGCACGTGGAACTTACGAAGAGCACCGAGCTCATCGCCACCGCCGTTACCGCCACCAACGGAGATTCCGACAGAATTTATGGCGGCGTCTACACGCAAGTCGAGCAAGGTGGACAAAGATACAGCGATCTGGTCAGTGCCTCAGCGTCATCCTCAACTTTATCTACCCTGATTGCAGCTTCCAAGCGTCTACGCTTCTCACCATCGTCGTCGGCACCATTCCGCACCAGGAGCGTTTCTGCGTCCACGAAGGCATCATCTGCGCGCGTTCCGAGTTCTTCCGCCGTGCCATGAACGGCAACTGGGCTGAGCAAGAGGACCGCCTCGTCCCACTCCCTGAGGACGAGCCTGAGGTTGTCGCAACTTACATCAACCTCCTTTACACCAAAGAAGTCGTTACCCAGAATTCTATCGCAACTCGTACCAAAGACACAATCACCGACGAGTTCCTGCATCTGAGCAAGCTCTACGTCCTCGCCGAAAAGCTCTGCGATCCTGCGGCCAAGAACGCTGCCATTGAGGCTCTACTCGCTACAACCGCCGAGGCCTGCAACATCGGCTTGACCTGTCGTCCTCCTCGAGAAGCAGTCCAGATCATGCACGATGGATCTCCGGCTGGATCTCACGGTCGGCGCCTGATTGAATGCGCAATGGGAACGAAGTGAAGCTCGGAGTCAAGAGCCGCATTCGCAGGTACCTCTACTACTAGTGCAAAATGCAACTCAAGGTGGAGCCTGAATTAACAGTCTTAGTGCTCGCCACCATCTAGAATCGTGAAAGCGTGTTTGAAGTCTTATTATCCATACCTCCTGGGACTTCCGAGTTTACTGGACGACTTGCCTCGGTCTGAAAATTTTATTTGAAGTAGGCTCTGGGGTTATGAGAAGTGGCAAGGGGATTGGAGTTGATGTAAATTAGTGATAAAAACGCTCACTTCCGTGCGAGCCGGCAAGGCAACCTTTGCGACATCATTGCACAACAAGGGGAAAAGCCGGGCTACAGCATGGCCAGTACGTTACGCATCACGGCTCGATGTAAAGCACACGATTTTTGAAGAAACAGACGTGAGCTCGGGCAACTGACTTTCATCCCCTTACCTCAGAACCCACAAAGAAACCCCATCCCACCTACCCCTCGCACACAATCCCCATTGCCACATCAATCACGTTTCCCAACACATGAACAAGAACCCAACAATTCAAGATATTTGTTTCCATTCATATCGGCTCCTCACATCCCCCTCTCATTCACATGAACACATACAAACTTCCTTCCCCATCCCCAGGCTTTTAATGAAGGAACATGGAAAGCCGCCCGAAAAACATTCGCTAGTCATTATGCAAGCAGATAGAAAAACATCCATGAAAAAATTTGACCTCCCATGCCATGACGCCAAAGTTAACATAAAAAAATGATAGCAAATATTCGCCTTAACGCCAAGAAAACGCCAGGGAGAAAGACATTACACATGCTCAGCGCGATCATCGTCGTCGTCGGATTCGTCGTCGGATTCGGTGGTGGGCCAATGGGGCGGCTTGGGTGTTTGCGAGGGGGGCTCGGAGGGGTATGGTTTGCGGCCGTATACGACCCATCTATGCCACTCTTAGTATTCACAGTCTCTTTTCTCCCCGTCTTGCTCAACCCGTAGGCTGCTTTCCACTTACACATTATAATAAGCATGAACATTCCGATCCGCAATCGCATTACGCAAATGCGCCAGATAAACATGTACTTCCGCGTCCGTCCACTGCAGCGCTTTGGTGAAGTACTCGACTGTCCAGGCGTGCATACCGCTGTTCATATTCCACTGCATGAATTTCCCCAGGAGTTTGAAGCGCGCGTCTCTAGGCCAGCTATTAATCGGTATCGCGAACGTTTCTTCTTTCACGTCTACGAAACCTGCTTGTTCGTACCACGTCTTGAGTTTATTCGCAATCCTCAGTGGTCTGCCGAGCGACATGGCAGCGCGATCTTGTCTCTTTGTCCATTCGAGAAGCTCCCATTCCGGCGGCATCGTGCCGTCGTCGCAGTATACTTTGGAGTAGATCTCGTGGGACTCCATGTAGCCCCCGGGCTCGAGGTTATTGAAGCCCTTTTGTATGATTGTGCGGAAGTCTTCGAAGATGCCGAGGGACATGCGGGTGTGGATGTAGTCGTAGGGTTGCGTGCAGTGCCACCATTCTTTGCGCCGGATGTCGTCGATGAAGAAGTCGACGTTGGAGGGCGTGCTGGTGCTGTTATTAGTAGATGTTATTGGGGGATGCTGCGCGGTATAAAAGCAAGGGGTGAGGGGAGCTTACATGTCGGGTTGGATGGGGGAGAGGTCGATGCCTTCGACCTGGTGGGGGTTAGACGAGTGAAGTTAGGGTGATGAAGTGACGTACGCGACATTTGGGGAACTCCTTGGCTGCTGATTGTTAGTTGTGGGAGTATGTTGTATGTGGTGTGGTGTTGACGTACCCATCTCAAGGCACCACTTGCCCGTGCCGCATCCGATGTCGAGCATGCGCTTCGGGCGCTTGAGCGGCGCGAACCAATTTCTTTGATTGAAAAGTGCCTTTATAATCGCATGCTGCATATCCAGTCGTTCGTTCTCAGCCTGTGTGTGATGCGATTAGCGACGGACGAATCGGGGCGGGCGTAGCAAGGTGAGTGTACCTGGTCGTTGGGAAACGGATATGCTGTGCACAGTGTCAGCATGTGGTGTTTGTAGTATCGCAATGCGCAAGTCTTACCGCCGGCCATATATCGGTGGTATGTTCGGCCATGGTTGTGTACATAGTCCCATATACTCGGCGTGAGGGACTGTGTTTCACTGCCCGACTGTCAGCGGCAAGGCACAAACAAAAGCAAGCTGGAAGGTGCGACCCACGATTCAAAGTCTGCGGTATCGTCCGACTGAGGATCCGACTACAGGTGCAATTGGTCAGTGGTGTGCCTGAGTCGCGCTGCGGGAAAACGACGTACATCAGCGTCGATGGTCGAGTGTGTAATGTCCGTGTAGTCTGTCAAGTCGGTGGCGGAAGACAGAGGACGCAGCGGGCGCTGGCGCGTGGCCAGAGAAGCCATCATAACTACGAATGAGTCGTGTTCCTAGCACACTACAGTACCTCTCGTGTGTGGTAGGTTGGGTACCGTCGAGGAGGGAGGCGCGATTCCAGGTGCCAGCTATCTGGGACAATGGGACGTCGTTCCCACGACCAGGGTTCGGACAGTCCGAGCAACGGAGATGGGTCCGGGGAAGAAGATCCTATCGGTTACACGCGCGCGGCCAACCACATGGCTGGACAACACAGCGTTCCCCCGCAACACACATGACCGTCACCCCACCGCCAAAGCGTGCGCATCTAATCACCGCGCGCTCTTTACGCCTCCTTCATGTCGCCGCCTTCTAGTCGCAGCGCGCCCACGCCTGTGCGACCATTGCATTGGGTACCAACGTCGCCCGGCGCCATGGTTGCATGAATTTGACATGTTCGCCCGTGTTCCTCGACAAACCTTTCTGCGTCCGCGGCCCTTGACCGCCCGCCTGGTTCTCGTTCCAATACCAACCTGCATGATTTCCGACTGCGCCGCGAGAACAGAGATTGCGCCGAGCGTTAGCGAGGAAATAGGAAGTATGTTGTGCCGTTTCTTAAAACATGGCGACAAGACGACAGGCTGGGTGTGCGGATCTACGCGGACACGAATACGGAATGCGGTGGAGACTGTCAGATGCAAGCCCGTCGCTCGGAGGATTCGAGTTGGCGGGCTCGACCGTGTCGTCGGAACGAGTCGGTGAGGGAAGCGTTTTTGTTGGGTCCGAGGGTGCGGGTCTGATGTTTTGTGGCTTTCGGGTGGAATGTGTCTTGGTTTTTTGGTGAGACATGACATGCACTTCACTTTGGGGCGTTTTTTGTGTGTTGCTGTGAGTTGGATATTGTTTAGATTCGTGTCTTACTTCTCAATTGATCCAATATGTCTTCCCGCTCAAGAGCCATGAACTTCGTGTGGTGTCAACGTTCCTTTCTGCACTTCATCGCTAGTTCCATACAAGCCGCCGAGCACTTGAACGACCTTCGAATGCTCCTACTTTCGACGCAGTGACCTATCCATAGACCTTCACGCCTCTTCCTCACACCCAACTCCTTCTGGGAGTTTGACCTGGCTGTACTGGCGAGCTTCAGTCTCTACCTCAAGCTCTTCCGTCCCCTTCAACAAGTACGTCTCGATCGAGACCTGATGATCCCACAAATCCCGAAACTTAGCTAGCACCTCTGCCATTGTAGTCACGTTGGGACCACAAGCTTGCTCGAAAGCACGGGTAAACGATCCGCACGGAATGCTGAAGAAGAGCTGGACTTGACGCAACTGCGGCACCGACGGGACACAAGCCAACAGAAATTCGAGAAGGTCCAATGTAAACATCGATGCGTCGCAATAGAGTCGCAGGACCTCGATCGAGCTGGGAAAGACCAAGAGAACTACCTTGGCCCCGTCGTGTCGGCGCTCAAGGGCAGCTT
>Ga0265798_10001880_pt1 | contig 31629 bp, 10 predicted proteins | sample P3T30metagenome_FD_192430 | JGI IMG/M metagenome (GOLD analysis project Ga0265798, IMG submission 192430) | Plant litter microbial communities from East Loma Ridge, Irvine, California - P3 T30 | ecosystem: Environmental > Terrestrial > Plant litter > Unclassified | place: USA: California... | reverse complement strand
CGGCGTCAACACGGTGGCCCATGTCAGCGCGATGCGCGAGAACGTGTGCTGGCTGGCGCTGATTCCGCGAACGGAATCGAGTTTTACCTACGTGCGCAGCCTGGTGCGGGACAAGCTCACCGAGTTCACCCAAGCCTACGAACGCTTGTTTAGCGCCGGGCCGCGCAGTACCTTAATCCTCAACGTCATCAACATGGGGCCGTCTCGCGAGCTTTTTCTGGGACTGACCGATTATTTCAAGAAGCATCGCGACGAGGCCTGCACGGTCCACGTCAACTGCTACGACGACGAGGTCCTGTTCAATGAATTCGACGCGTTCGCCGAGTGCGTGTCCTCGCAAGTCTTGCGCGAGACCTATCAGCTTGGCCGTGGTGGCGTGCACGACGACGCCGATTTGTTGATCGACTTGATCCGCAGCCGCTTGACCTATAGCAAGTTCAAGACGCCGAAGGACGATGAGCCACTCGCCTACGCGCACTTGGCCTTCTTCCGCAACGACGCTCCGGTCGACGTGCGTCCGGTACCCGTCGAGAACGCGCTTAGCGGTGTGTTGTGCGACGGCTTGATCGCCGGCGAGTCAGCCGAGAACATCGAGAACGCCTATTTCTCGCGCTTCGGTCTGCGCAACGTCGATGTCGAACCCTATCAGCCGCTGCGCTTGGCGCGCCTGGTCGGCAGCTTGATGCGTCCAGCCCGTGAAAGCAATAGTCCGTATGTCGGGATGGGGGTCGGCCTTGCCGCCAGCACCGAGTTCCGCGACCTGCTGACCCGCTCGTACGACAGCGCCTTGTGGACCACGATCATCGATCCCAAGGTCACGCTGGACTTCTTCACCTCGCAGCGCGATGTCGTCCTGATCCATTACTCCGACCAGTACACGAGCTCGGCCGGCTACGACGCGATCACCGTGACCAAACAGGTCGACCTGTTCCAGCGCCTGCTCGGCAAGGAAAGCCTGCTCTCCGAATTCAACGCCTTCAATGGCGAGTGGCTGTTGAAAATGCTGACCGCCAACGAGAACACGCGGAAGGAACGGCGCGGCATTATCGGCGCCTACAAATTCGTCCGTTCGCTGCTGATGGATGCCGACATCACCTGGGTGCCCTTGTCGGTGGCCGAGATGATCCGCGTGTCGGGCAACGTCGGCCTCAAAATGGGCGGTAGCGATTTTTCGCGCAGTTCGCAAGGCTATACCCGAGGCGCGATTTCCGATGACGTGTTGTTCGTCGGCTTCCGCGGCGAGCACATGTACCTTCTGCCGCTTGAAGTCAAAACCGGTGCCCGGCCGGACTACAGCAAAGCGGTCGCGCAAGCGCGCGAGCTGAAGCACTACTTGCGCGACCAGATCCTCGGTCCGCACACGATGGCCAGTAAGCTGTACCGCGGCCTGTTCGTGCGCCAGGTCTTGATGCAGGTCGAGAAGTACCGCTTGTACGGCGTGCTGAGCGAGGCCGACTTGCAGCACCTGACCGCGCGTCGCGAGTGGTGGCTCAAGGGCGACTATCAGGTGGCCGAGTTGCGCGATTATCCGGAAGGCGTGGTGGTCGCGCATCTGGACAGCGAGACCTGCTTCGATTCCTTCTACCGGATGGACGATGAGGTGCTGCTGATCGACCTGCCGATCGGCTTACTCGATTCGCTGATCGACGCCGCCAGCACCGAGCAGATCCGTGCCTTGCGCAAGCAGTGCCACGTGCCGGCGGAGTACCTCTTGACCGAGGCAGCCTACGCGCAGCGCGTCGAGACCGTGCCGGCCCAGGAAGCACGGATGTCGGCGCCGGTGACAGTCACGGCGACCGCCGACGACACACCGACCACGTCCGTCGACACCGTTGGGAACTTGCGTATCCGGGTCGGCGAAAGCGTCACCATGCATCAAGCACTGTATTGGGAGCCAACCAACACGGCCCGCTTCATGAACAGCAACGCCGGCATCATCGGCACCATGGGGACCGGCAAGACGCAATTCACCAAGTCGGTGGTCACGCAGTTGGTGCGCAACCAGTCCCGGAACGTCAAGGGCGCGCCGATCGGTCTGCTGATTTTCGACTACAAATCCGACTACGTCGACGACGCGTTCATCGAAGCAACCAAGGCCCGGAAATTCCAGCTTAGCCGCTTGCCCTACAATCCGTTGAGCTTGTTCGGTGACAAACCTATGCTGCCTCTGCATACCGCGGCGGGTTTCGCCGAGACGATGGCGCGCGCCTATGGTCTCGGTACCAAGCAGCAGATGAAACTCGAGAGCTTGATCGTTCAGTGCTACGCCACCGTCGGCATTTCGCCGCAGGACAAGGCGACCTGGTCGAAGACCGCCCCGACCATCGAGGATGTCTGGCAGCTATTCCTCAAGCAAGAGAAAGTCGAGGAAGATTCGCTGTACGCCGCGCTGCGCAAGCTGGCCACATTTGAAATCTTCGAACCGGACCCAGCCAATGCGACGAGCTTGTACGACCTGGTCACCGGTGTAACCGTGGTCGAACTTGCCGGCTTCTCGTCCGAGATTCAAAACCTGGTGGTGGCCTTGACGCTCGACCTGTTTTACGCGCAGATGCAACAGCGCGGCAAACCGGAAATCGTCGGCGACTTCCGCCAAATCACGAAGATGGTGCTGGTCGACGAAGCCGACAACTTCATGTCGCAAGACTTCCCGGCGCTGCGTCGCATTCTTAAGGAAGGCCGCGAGTACGGCGTGGGCGTGATCCTGTCGACCCAGGACATCACGCACTTCAAGACGGCGGAGAACGATTACTCGTCCTACATCCTGAGCTGGGTCGTGCACCGGGTATCGCAGATCAAGAATGCCGATGTCAAAGCCATTTTCAACAAGGACGACAAAGGCGACCAGGAGCAGCTGATGGAAGTCATCCGCAAACTCGAGAAGCACTACAGCTTGTATATCGATGGCGAGAAGCGCATCCAGAAGATGCGTGACAGTACCTTCTGGGAACTGTTGCAGAAATAGGCGGAGCTGGAGTACAGCCGGCGCGCCGATCGCCGTCGTCGAGGCGAGGGCAGCGCCGCGCATCCGACAGACAGGAAGGCGCGCTTCGCGCCACTCGAGGGCGGTCGTCGCGTCAGTGGAGGCGCGTCCACGATTGTCGCGCGCAGCCGCCGGGAACGGCCGGAGAATGAGCGAGAGGTGAAGAGGTGAAGAGGTGACAGCGACTGCGACCGGTCGAAGCGCTGCGCGCCTTCATCATGACAGCGGCGAAGCGAAGGTTACCGCTGCCAGCGGAACCGATCGCGGTCGACGCTCGGCTCGCGGACGCGCCGAAGGCAGCCGCCGGAACTCGATGCGAAATCGAGACCATCGCGAAAGGCATGCCAGGCTAAGCGAAACCTGGCGCAGAAGCATGCGCGAAACGCATGCGTTGGCGATTCCGGAAGACGAGGCGCCCGCTAGGGTTGCGGCGCGAGGTGCGTGATTCGATCCTCAAGCGCCAAGCAGGGATTCGTAACCGGATAACTTGAAGTTGCTCTCGTCTCCGTCCGACAGCAGATACGCTTCCCTCAACGCGCCGCCGGTCAGCAGCGAAAATTTGTGGCGTAAGCGAAGGTAGGCGGCAAACCAATCAAACATCGCGTATCGGTTGAAGGTGCCAAGTTCCACCATACGGCAGTATTGCGCTACGAAAAATATATGCTCGATCGACAAGGTGGTGTCGTTCGAAAACGACATGGCTGTTAGGTTTCCCGCCACCGCGATCGAAGTGTCCAAGGCCATGACAAACACGGTCTTGTCCGGCGATGTGGTGAGACCGCGTTGCGCGTCGGAATTCAGCCGTTCGGAGAGGGGCTTGACGACCTGTGACTGGACGAGCTCACATATCTCTTCGAGAGCATCCTCTTGCCGAACAAGCGAGAGCAGCATACAAAATCCGATCAACCTCCTCAGAGCCGTAAGAGCTCTTATATTATTCATCGATGGCTTGTTTTGGCATGCCCACTCAATGCTCGAGAGAACGTCGTCAGCACCAAATTGAAGTACATCGTTTGTTATTGCCGGGCCAACAATATCGGCACCTTCGCCGTGCTCAACTAGCAGATGTCCCAACTCCGAAAGACTGTTGCCAATGTGCTCGGAAATCTTTCCATCGTTGAATAGTGTTGCCGCTTGCAGATAATGGCTTATCGCTTCAGCGTAGCTCTGTAGACTAGCTTGACAATTCGCTATCTGATGGTGGACGGCACCTTTATTCAAGAGATCGTCATCCTCCACCATCATCTTCAACGCCTCTTCGAACGCCAACAGAGCAGTGGCGAACCGGCGCGCCTCCTCATCGGCGCGACCCAATGCCATCAATGCTATCGACAATAAATGGCGAAGATGTTTCTCATCATTGTGGCCCGCATCTGCGATGCATGCACGTAGATCATTGACTGCGGTTTGTGCCCATCGCCTGGCATCTTCCAGCCGCCGCTCTTCCAAGGCGAGCATCGACTCGGCGATTGCACGCTGCGCTAGCACCTCGGGATCGCCGGTGTTCGCCGAAATCTTGCGCAAGGTGGCAATCGCTCTGTTGCTCAGCTCGGGATCGTCAAGGCGCTGGCCATTGATAAGGAGATGCATCGCGAGAGCGCAAGCTTTGTCGTCGTCGTTATCTTGCAGGGCAGCATTCAATCCAACGTCAAAAATATGGGCGGATTGGTCCGACGACCCCGTTACAAAGAAATATCGCTGTAGGCTGCCAGAAATTCTTGGGATCCACTCGAGGTATCGAGGTTCGGTAGTCAACGAGTGAAGCGCCGTTTCCAATGCCTCGAAGATATTGGGAAGCTCTTCGCCGAATCGTTCTATGCCCAAGGCCGAGTCCCCACCCGAAAAATAGGTTTGATCGATGACCATCGCATGCACCGCAAGGAGCTGGACCAGCTCGAAAGTCAATTGCCGTGTCAACTGTGGGGCCTCTTCGGCGTACCGATGACGAAAGAAGGCTCGAATCGGCGACAAAGCTCGGACACGTCGAACATCGCTGGTCCTCCAGACCACGTCCAAAAGGTTCCATCGCCGCGCGGTCGCGATGGCGCTTTCTGGATCGGTTATCGCGAATGCCTTGGACGCGACCAGGTTCTCGATAAAGCCGCCGGGAAGACAGGAAGCGATATACATCACGTGTTTGGCTTGCTCATCTAGAAGTCCAAACGCCGTGCTCAAACATTTATCGAGTGACGACTCGTTGTGCGGTCTCCTGCGAAGAGGATGGCTTACCGCGGGTGCCCCAAACTTGGCGATGCGGTTCGCCACGATAGTGGCTTTCTCAAAATGCCGGAGTAAAGCATTAAGGATACGCAGGGTAAGCGGATGACCCTCAGCGAATCGTTCGATATCGGTTAGAGCAGCGGTTTCGTTCGCACATGAGGACGACCAGTTGGCCGTTAGAATCGATCGACTGCCTTCATTGCCCAGAGGTCGCACCAACAGCTGATGGTCGATATCGATGTCCGAAAAGGTGACCTGGGAGGTAAGGACGAACCTGACTTTCTTGGTTGATGCGATCAGATCGAAAATCGTGTCTTCGAATGTACTGTCGGCATCGATTTCAGCCCTCTCCACGCCATCGAGCACAATATAACCGCCGAAGTAATCCAACTGGGCGGCTAAACCATCCTCAGCGGCGGTCGCTGTGGTAGACAACGCCGCGCGAAGCGACATCTCCACGGCCCGCGCCCCGATTCCCGATTCCACCTCCATCCAAAGGATTTCGCGTTGATCGACGTTTCGTGCAAGTGTTTGCACCAACAGTTCCGTTTTTCCGCAGCCTCCCGCTCCGTGAATGGCGATCAAGCGATCCGTGAACAATGCTTTACCAAGGTCGGCGATCTCCTCTTCCCTACCCACAAAATTCGGAATTGGAACAGGCATTCTCCGCGCACGCGGTATTCTGTAACCAAGCTTTTGCTCGATTCGTGTTTTTACGTTCGATATCAGTTTATCTTTCAGCGCTACTAGCTCATCCCTGGAGAGTATTTTTCTGTCGAAGCTATCATGGCAGACCGAACAAAGCCGAATCAAGTTGTGATGATGATGCGATAGGCTGATCGCATAGTCGACGATATGAGCGTTTTCCAATGGGAACCCCGCCCCGCAGCGTGCGCATTGGCCGCCGCATTCGACTTTCAGATAAGTCTCTACATAGTCGGGTATCTTCGGCCGACGATCGTCCGGCGTGGCCCAGGGCGCTCGCAAAAAGGCCTCGAATTCTTCGAGATCGGTTTGGCGGAAACCTGTTCGTCCCTCTCGGTCGACGGTGTTCAACTTCCGACGGGGTTCCGCGCTTTTCGGCGCATTGCGCGTATAAGAAAAGAGCAGCTCGGGGGTTATTCCAAGCAAAAGCGCGGCCTCTAATGGCTCGAGATCCGTATCTTGACTCATTGTAGAAACCGAATTCGTTATTTTATTTTGATAAAAATAATCACTTGACCGTATGCTTTCCCTCGTCAAGTCGATGTTTGGTGATCACGATCATCGCACATGTGAACATGGGTGGGAAGCAATCCTTCAGCGAAGCTCACCCAAACAGGCTTTGTCGCAAACATCAATGACATGTACCGCACATACGCAGTCGGAATTTCCATCTCAGAATGGTCGGCGTTGTCATTCTCCGATTTGGCACAGATACATACTAGCGTAGTAGGTGTTGTAAAAAAGCAATGGTGGGCGTCAACAGCGGCATTAGGCGGGCAGTCTACGTTACTGACAGCTTTTGACGCGGGGACACTTGGCTGGCTACCCAGCTCTTGAATCGAAGGGGAACACTTCTAATGCTGGATTGCACGGCGCGGTTCCGCGATTGTTGGTCGTTGTAAGTCCTGGACGAAACGCCATTCAGCGATGACGTCAACGCGGGTACGGATGCGTCAGGTCGTTAATCCGGCAGTGCGCGAGCAAGTGCTTTCCCATGCGCCCGAGAACGGCTCCGATACGTTTTTCCGCCGCCTGGACAGCCGACGCCAGGCGTAAGCGGGTCCCGGAAGTTCCCAAATGGAACGAATGACAGCGCAGCGTGCACTCAGCGCTAAGGGCGTCGGTTCGCTCGTCGGATAAACGCTGATTCATCGGCAGCGCCATGCGCGTCGGCATCAGGCCGTCGTTAGATACATCGCTTGCCGCTTCCTGCTCACCAACGTCCGGTACAACCTACTGTCAGAAAAATGTTCGTGAAAACATTGATTTTTTTGTTGAAAACAGAAGAGAGCCGCGCTATACTTTCTGAACAGTCGAAGTTTTCACAAACATTAGCGAGGTTGTTAAGAACATGGACGTGCCTACAGATCATTTTCACCAACGACAGTTCAGCGCTATAGCGAAAGAGCGAAGAGTGACGCGACGTGACATGCTTGTTGTTCCATCCTTGCCAGACATCGATGGCGCTGTTGGGTTTTGTCGGTTAAATCAGATGCTGATACCTACAGATGCCGGGGTATACCTCATTCACGACCTCCGTGGCACCCTATACGTCGGGAAGACTAAAGACCTCCAACGTCGCTTTGGTCAACATTATGAGCGTGACGCGAATCCTTTTTTGCGTCGCGCTTGCAGTCAACCTCTGGGAGAGCTGATGTTTAGCTGGATGGTCGTTCGCGATGCTCAGCAGCGAGCGGCCTTAGAGCATAGGCTCGTGAAATGGATACACCCACCTTGCAACTGTGTCTTACCAAGTTTTAGTGACGCGAAAACCCGATAATGAATAAAAAATCCAACATTAGCTAAAAGGAAAACTATGTCTATTCTTATTCCCGCAATCAAAGGGCGCCTCGGTAATACAGACTTCTTTGAAGCCACCATGAATGCACGTGATTTAGTACATTCTATTCGTCCTCCGCTCGAGATGGACGATTGGGCAAATTTTGGCATTGAAGAACGGATGCAGAGGGAGCCTGAGAAAAAACGAATCATGGCGCAACTCGCCCCATATATCGCCAAGAACAAAGACCGTTTTTTTGGGTCGATCATAGTTTTGATCTACGAAGGCGATGTTTCTTTCGAAGCGCTGTCCCAGCTCACCGAAAAACTTCCTAATGCCTATAAGAAAAACGCATCGCGCATTGGCTTTTTAACGATTGACGGGGGGACACTTATCGTCTTAGACGGTCAGCATCGTCTTTTGGCTTTGCGGATGGTCTTGCTAGGAGAAGTTTCCGGTGAATATGCAAAAGACGTCGTTAACGATGATATATGTGTTGTTTTTATCCGGCACGAAGAGTTTGTTAAAACACGTAGGATTTTCAACACCGTTAATAGGTACGCGAAACCTACTAGTCGAAGCGATAATATTCTGACAAGCGAAGACGATGGTTACGCCATCGTTGCACGTCGTTTGCTACGTGACGACCAGCCATTACACGCGAGGCATACTGGGAAAAGTACCGAAGACATCGTTGATTGGAAGAGTAATTCGCTGGCGGCGCGTAGCGTAAAGCTAACTACGATTAGTACGGTTTACGAGGCCTCGAAGTCAATATTGGAATATTTCGGAATTTCTAAGTTAAATTTGCAAGACCGTCCAAGTGACGATGAGTTGGACGAGTACTTAGAGAAGTGCTCGAGCGTTTGGAAGATTCTGTTGACTAAGATCAATGCTTATGCTGACGCGCTCAAAAAAGTTAGCGATATCCCGGCGATGCGTGCAGATAACGCTTTGACCGCACTTTTATTCAAACCGGCTGCGCAGAATGCGCTGGTCGATGGCGTACTTCGCGCCGCGACGTTCGCGAAACAAAAAATGGATTTGGATCAGATCATTACTCGAGTGAATAAGATAACTGATTGGAGCATGATGGCTGATCGGTGGCGTGACATTATTGTAAAAGCCGGAGGAACGATTGATACTAAATCTGACGCCCGGGAACGTCTTGCTCGTCTTTTGGCTTATCTACTAGTTGCTGATGTAATGGCTGAGAATGCGAAGCTCATAGTTTGGGAAACTTTCAACGGTGCTCGGCATCCGGAAGCCTTTGCAGAGTGGAAAAATTCTAAAGAGACGGGGCTGATTACCAAAACGGTCATTAATGAGCTTGAGGATCTACCTATCCCGACTGCGGGCAAGTGCTTCAAGGTTGCAGATGCATGCCGGCTTAGTAATGTAAACGCCAAATAACTACTCTGTTACTCTTGACTAAGACAAAGTGAATCGCCCCGGCTTTTGAGGAGGACTGTTACTTTGAATCTGGTCGGCAGCAGATTGTCTGCGATACCATGAGCATAGGATTGGACAGCGGGAATCAGGTGCGCGATAGGGTCAATTTGAGTTAATGCCTGTTGTTGCCGAGTCAAAGATCGATGAGCTTGGCATGGTATTGGGAATGGTACTGGACAAAGAGTGGCACGAAAATGCTAATCAATTCATGGGCTTAGCTCAGCCATTGATATTCGAGTGGGAGTAAGTTTCCCTATGGAAACTTCGCCTGTGTGGTTTTGAAAAAGGCTCGCTTCGGCGAGCTTTTTTCTTACCTTAAGTGTTCGAAGAGTGACCAGTTTGAGCAACTTCAAACTAGCATCCATCTGACCAAGTCCAGATGACAGTCATTTGCTCTCACGTTTTATACCAGCTTTTGACTGCAGTCTCACCAAGCAAAGAGCGCCACCTCAGGCTTGCCGGCAATCCATCGGCAAACTAATCGTAAACGTCGTACCGCGTTCCGCGGCGCTGTCCACGAATACCGTTCCGCAATGGCTCTCGGCAACGTTCCGGACAAAAGGAAGCCCAAGGCCCCAGCCTTGCACTTCAAGTCCGCCGAGCCGCTGGAATGCACTGAACATCCGCTCGATATCGCCAGGAGGGATGGCCGGGCCTTCGTTATGGACGGAGACGAAGACGCGATGGTCGATGCGCGCTACGCGCACATCGATCCTTGTGCCGGGTGCCCCATACTTCTGCGCGTTGGACAACAGGTTCTGCAATGCGCGTTTCATCGCGACGCGACACCAGAAGCCGACGATAGCGTCGCCACTGACAACGTAACGATCCGTTTCGGCAGGCATATCGACGCAGCTTTCCTCGGCCAGGCTGCGCATGTCCAGTTCACCGACGTCCAGTTTCAGCTTGTGGCCGCCATTGAACATCGTGGCGTCGAGCAGAGTCCGCAGCATCGCATCGACCTCGGCGATCTGCGCATTCATTTTTTTCGTCAGCGATATGATGTCCGCATTGTCGGTCTTCAGCCTGATGAGTTGCGCGCAACTGTTCACCACACTCAGCGGATTGCGTACGTCGTGCGATAGGCTGGCCATGAACATCTGCCCGATGTTCAGCGTAGTCGACGTAAAGGCGGCGACTGATTCCCGAATTGCAAAATGGATGGACTTGTCGATGATCGACCGTTCACCTTGTCCGATCATGATTCCGCATGCATCCAGCGTTTCAACGATCACGTCATGAAGCAGCTGGAATTCATAGACGACGTCACTGGGCTGATAAGTGGTCAAGTTTGCACGATCACGGCCGTGCGCATAAGCGAGATTTGTTCCCGAGGTTGCGTACGCCCGTGGATAGTCGGGCGTAAGCGACTCGGCAATGTCATCGTACAGGACTGGAACGATATTGACGAGTATGGACTCATCCAGGCTTCGGGCGGCTGGAATTTCTTGTCTAATCCTTGCGAGCCAGATGGGTAATACCTGGTTGCGCAGTTCGGCAAACGACACCGAAAGAGGCGACAGGGCGTGAATTGTGCCAGTGTCGCTTGCGTCTATGCCATGTCCAAGATCGGTAACCATCGTTTTTGTAAGCCCTGGAAGGACTACCTGTTCAGGTACGACTTCAATGAAACTGGAAGTAGTCTATCTGCATCAAAATGTAAATACAAGGTACATTCATGGCGTTGGGCATCAAACGAGAAACCCTCACATGTCATCAACGCACTCAGGGAGTTGGAACGGATGAGTGATAGGTAGTCGGAAAAAGTTGCCAAAATAATAGCCGGACAATATTTAAAAAACGATAACAGGAGACGATGATGTCGCTTCAGGCTCGTAACAACATCCACTTGTCCGGTTCAGGACCGGCGACCATGGTATTCGCGCATGGGTTCGGCTGTGACCAGACGATGTGGCGTGACCTGGTGCCGGCTTTCGAGGACCGGTTTCGCATCGTTACCTACGATCTGGTCGGCATGGGCGGCTCCGACTGGTCAAAGTATGACCGGAACCGATACGCCAGCGCACACGGCCATGCCAACGACTTGCTCGAGATTATCGACGCCTATGCGTCCGGGCAAGTGGTCTTCATTGGCCACTCGGTAAGCGCGATGATCGGATTGCTGGCAACCATCAAGGCGCCAGAAAAATTCGCTGCCCAGATCATGGTCAGTCCATCACCCAGCTACGTTAATGACGGAAGCTATGTGGGCGGTTTCAATGCCGACGATCTCGAGCAACTGTTACAGACGATGGACCAGGATTTTCTTGGCTGGTCGCTCCGGGTGGCGCCGATGATCATGCGCGCGCCGCACCGGCCAGAGCTGGGCAGGGAACTGATCCGCAGCTTTGTCCGCAACGATCATGAAATCGCCAGGCATTTTGCGCGCGTTACCTTTCTTTCCGATTACCGGGACGACCTTCCGCACTCCGCAGTCCCTGCATTGCTGCTGCAATGTAGCGACGACCTGTTGGTTCCCCAGGAGGTAGGGCACTACTTGCAGCGCCAGATGCCGCATGCCGTACTCGATGTGATCGACAACGTCGGCCATTGCCCACACTTGAGTGCAGCCGATGCCAGCTGTCGCGCGATCAACCGTTTTCTGAAGCGAGTTCAAGGCACGACCAAATTTGCGTGAACCACATGTGGAATCTATATAGGGTATTGAAATGGACTAGCAAAACGCTGGTCCATTCTGCCTGACCGAATGGGCAGAGGTCGCGGCTGGCGTTTCGGTTGTCTCAGTCGCGTGTCCCGTGACGAACATATTTCGGTGAGCACAATACTCTCAAGGCAACGGGACGTGGCACCCCAACGCTTTCCATGAAGAGCAGGGCAGGATGAATTCCTTGTCGCATACTCAAAGTCAGTCCCCGCTCGACAAGAAGCGCAGTCGCCGAATCGGTGCGGGTATCATGGGAAGCTTGTTCAGTCATCGTTGTCTCCAAACGAGCAACGATCCTAACAAAGCAAGATCCGCACTTAAAGTAAATAATTAGATGGTTACCCTAAGTGACTGTTTATGTGGCTTAAAAGTAAAATTAATACTTTGGTATTGCTACATGAGGACAAGCGCGATAAGTACTCGACAGGCTGTTGGCAGGACGTTTCGAGCCCGCCTACAGTAAGTGTTCATCCCCTGACACGCGGTTTCGTCCATCCCGCTTGGAAGCATACAAGCGCTTGTCGGCTTGTTCGACAAGATCGCCGACCGCGGTAAAGCCTGCGCGCTCGGTCATCGTCGCAACGCCCAAGCTGGCCGTCACGACGCCGGTGGGTGAATGACAATGTGGTAGCCGCAGACCTTCGATCGCCCTGCGAATCCGCTCGGCCACTGCCATCGCGCCCTTGTGATCCGTGTTCGGCAGCAGGACAACGAATTCTTCACCGCCAAAGCGCGCCGCCAGGTCTCCCGCACGCACGATGAGTCTGGACAGTACCTGTGCCGTGTCGCGCAGGCACGCATCGCCCGCAGGATGGCCATAATGGTCGTTGAACTGCTTGAAGAAGTCCAGGTCCAGGAGGATCAAGGATAAGGGCGTATACCCGCGTTGGGCTCGCCTGAATTCTTGATCGAGCAGGTCGTCGAATCGGTGCCGGTTGGCGAGCTGAGTCAGTTTGTCGGTATGTGCGACGATTTGCAGGCCCAGATTGTGCTGGCGAAGCTGTTCCGAGTAGTCCTGCAACTTCTCGTCCAGGCGGTCGCGAATCAGAATCTGCCTGATCAGTTTCCTGGCAAAGGTCAGGAAAAAGACATTGATCAGCAGGGCGGCCAATCCGATCAGCATGCTCGATCGTCGCCAATGGGCCAGTAACTCGTCTTTTGTCAGCCCGACGGCGACATAGAACGGGAAGGCATCGACATGGCGGTAGCTGTACAGGCGCTCGATATTGTCGACTTTCGCGACCAGGAACGACGAGCCGGCCCCGCGGTCGTGCAAGGCTTTGTAGATGGCGCCTTTGGACAGGTCAGTGCCGATCAGCTTTTCATCATAGGGCCGCCGGTAGACGACGGTGCCGTCGCTCAATGCAAGCAGGACCGCGCCGGTTCTTCCGATGTCCAGTTCGTCGTAGATCCGCTCGAAGAAGTTGATGCGCAGCGTGACCAGCGCGACGCCCGCAAACGTCCTGTCGGGCGCATCGACGCGCTTCGACACCGGAATGATCCAGGCGCCCGTGGACCGGCTCTTGATGGGGCGGCTGATGTAGACATCATGCGACGGGTTCTCGCGGTGGTGCTTGAAATATTCCCGGTCAGAGTTGTTGCCCTTGATCGGCCGGTTCAGCGACGTCGCCAGCCACGCCCCATCGGCGCCATAGACAAACATGCCATGCAGTTCGGGCACTGTCTTTGCAAGTCCTGTCATGTGCGAACGCAACCGTTTCAGGGCACCGTCACTTGTCCCATCGCGTTCGACCCGCTCGGTCAAGTCTTCGAGTGCCATGTTCGTGGCCTTCATCGCCGACTCGACCTGGGTGGACACCATGCGCGCAACGTTGGATGTGGCGATCTCGCTTTGACGGATTTGCGCCTTCCGGTTGGACCAGACCAGCCAGGCCGAGGAAGCGTCCAGCAGGAGGCAGGCCAGCGCTGTCGCGAGGATCACAAGGCGGACGACTGGCCGTTTCTTGTTGTGCAGACGGCCGACGTGGCTGTGCAGGTCGTTGACAGATGAATTCAAAAGCGTTGTTCGCGTTCTCAAGCCGTTTGATGAACAATCCGGACCCGTCGACGCTCCTATGGTCGAGTAATCTCACTATAGTTTAACGTATGGCCGCCGGTTGCTCTCCAGCGCGTCAGACGGCAGGATTATCGACATGTTTCAGGTAGTTCGCCTGAACCAAGCAATGCGCATGTTTAACGCGTCTCTCGACTCCTGCCGAGCAGACGATAAGCTGTGGTGCGTGAAATCCCTAGATCACGAGCTGCACGGCTCACGTTGTGGCCATTGCGTTCCAGGGTGCTACGCAGCGCTGCCAGCACCGTACGGGTTTCCGCGGGTTTCTTTGCCGGCGAAATGCCCTGCTGGCACCCGAACCCGAGATCGGCAGGGGAGATCCAGCGAGCGTCAGCCATGACCAAGGCTCGTCTTATGCGGTTGATCAGTTCGCGGACATTGCCGGGCCAAGTGTGGCGACTGATCACCGCCAGTGCGGCGTCGGAGAATCCCGTGATTGAACGTGATCCCTCATGGGCGAACACACGCAGGAAGTGCGTTGCAAGCAGGAGCACATCATCTCCTCTCTCTCGCAAGGCTGGCACGTCGATCGGGAGAACAGCCAAGCGGTAGTATAAGTCTTCACGGAACGATCCGTTTCGTACCGCCACTTCCAAGTCCACATGTGATGCCGCGATTACGCGCACATCGACGCGCCTGACGCTCGTGCTACCCAGGCGTTGAATCGATTGTTCCTGCAGAAAGCGCAACAGGTTGGCTTGAAGGTCGATCGGCAGGTCGCCAATCTCGTCCAGAAAAAGGGTGCCACCATCAGCGCGCTCTATCAGGCCCGGCTTGCTGCATGTCGCGCCCGTGAATGCACCACGCTCATAGCCGAACAGCTCGGCATGGATCAAATCGCGGGCGATGGCGCCGCAGTTGATGGGGACGAATGGCTTGTCGGCGCGCGCCGATCTTGCATGAATCGCCTGAGCGACAAGCTCCTTGCCCGTACCGCTCTCTCCCCAAATCAGCACCGGGGCCGTCACCTGCGCGACGCGCTCGACGTGCACATGCAGGCGCATCATTGACGAACTGCGTCCTACAAGCGCAGAGGTGTCAAGGTCTGCCGGATCGGTACAAACTTCCGGGGGGCAAAGCCTGAGCAGTCCATGTGCGTGCCCGAGCGTATGGGTAAGGCGTTCAAGATCAATCGGGAAGGTGTGGTAGTCGTGAAGGTAGTCGACTATCAGATCGTGGCAGGCCGTGCGAGAAAGGTCATCGGCGTGAAACAGGCCAATCCATTGCATATGGCGGTGACGCTGCAGGAACATGTCGACATCGCCGAGCCGCTTCAGTTTTTTCTCTAGAACAAGCAAGCCGATCAGGTAATGGTTTGCGTACAGTAGCCGTTCCGCTTCAGCTAGCTGTGCAGCAACGACTATAGCCCAACCTCTGCGCGACAATCCGGAAACGAGGTCGTCTTCACTGGGGCCCAATGAAATGCACAAGAGGCTTTTACGCATGGTGATTCCTTTGGAAAACGATTGTATGCCCTCGAAAGCCCGAATCGGTTACCGCGCCGGAAATGACTTCATCGTCTTTGCATGAATATTTGCGAACATCCAGCCCGCGCGTATGCATTGCAGGTAAATCTGGTTGCAAATTTTAGGCGGCTCGAGCGTATTTACAATGTACTGGTTTTTTTTCGAAAGCAGCGCTAGTATTCATTAGGAATTGTTTACTTTGCTTGCCTGTCTATATTGTCAGGCTTGACGTCGTTCGCCTTGTAAAAGCGCGACGCCAGTTTTGAATCAGCGAGCGAATAACCAATCGCCGGGGCATCGATATGAAAGCCGGCGAATGGTCGGCCTCTACATTCACGTGAATAGAATGCGTCCTGTGAGTAAGCAAGAATGGACGGAGGGATGCCAATGCTCATTCACTCATCAGGACAATACTTTCGATAATCACGATGTTCCTCGAGCAGCGCTTGCCGCGACTGGCTTGATTGGTCCGTATACACCCGTAAACCCGAGAATGCCAAGTCTTGTAGCGATTTCGGACGCTCACGACGCGGTCGACGACACGTCGAAATTGAAATCTCCGCGGGAGGAATTGCTAAATAATATTGGGAAATCATACTTTCCCAAAAGAATCGCTAGCGAGGTCCTGTTGTTATTTATAGACCGAGCAAAAAAATCAATCAATGTGTTGATATGTATTTACGTCCCATGTAGATTATTAGCTCAATTGGATTCGATGTTGTAGTCAAAGACAAAGGCAAGAGATTGTGTTCCTCCATGCGGGAATCCAACCCTTTTGCATGAATTGTCCAGTCGATCGTCAGGGAGAGCAGCATGACCGTGCGCCGCGGGATCAACATCCTCGACTTGCTGCCCCAGACAACCGGAATAGCGTCTGCGATTCCCGACGGGGTCATCGAACAGATCGGTATCCTGAACGTACTGGACCATCGCTCGACTACCAGCCCGGCCTATTATCTGCATGAGGGCCGCCTGCAAGCGGTAGCCGAACAGTTCGACCTGGACACCGCCGATTGGATGCTGTCCGTGCCTGGCGTCTCGACCGGGTTGCCGTTCCGACTCGCAATCACGCGCCAGGCGCCTACACAAGTGCTGAACGCCTTCAACCAGGAGGACGCACCTGCAGCCTGGACCCTCGACATCGATGTCAATCCGGTGAAGCTGCTGCTTCCCTTCCTGCACGCCGCGACCATCAGCGAGCCGAACTCCATGGCGACGCCGACCCTCACGGCGGTGCAGGGCACGGACGCAGACCGCCGCGTCGTGCTGCAGGCGTCCTGCGTGTTGCGCATCAGCGGCGGGGGCGGCAGCCCGACCAGGGTGCAACTGGTCGATGCACCCGATCCGCTCGACCCGGCCGCGCCATCCGGTGCGACGGTGCGCGCCAGCATGGTGCCGAACACCGCGGTGGTCGGCCAGTCGCAGTACGGCGTCAAGGCGGAGGCACTGGTCGTGGACCTGTCGCGCCAATTCACGCCCGCCGAGATCATGGACCGCGGCCACGACGAGGCCTGGACCGGTTTCTCCCTCAAGGAAATGACCTTTTTCCTGCCGATCCACACGCCCTTGGTCGACAACATGACACTGGGCGTACGCGACCTGATTGTCGGCAAACCGTTCGGCATGCAGGGCGAAGTCGCGGCGGACTTGAGCAAGGCCTATCCGGCCACGATGGACGGCTTCGTCACGCTCCAGCAGGGCGACGGCAAGGGCGGCGTCGAGACGCTCGCAGTCCAGCAGTCCGATACCTCGGTACCGGAGTTCGTTTGCCCCGTCAAGCCCGGCGACCAGGGAGGGACGCGCCGCGTGCGCGCCGTCTTCAACCTCAGTGCCGCCTTGCCGGGCGTCGCTGACACCAAGGTCGTCGGCGTCTGGTGGGAAGTTCCCGGCGGGACCGAAGGGAACGGCGAGACGACGACGTGGTTCGATGCGCCGACCGATGCCATGCTGCGCTACCGTCTGCGCATCGCCGACGCCACGTTGGCTGGCCAGCCAGCGGTGCAGCATTCCTTGCCGAGTTCGGTGCCGGACAAGCAGACGGAACTCCAGCAAATCACCGTGCGCTTCCCGCGCGATGCCGGCGCCCCCAGCGGCGCGATGCCGATCGTCGATGCCGCCTGCGGCGGCGCCAGCTATCCGAACACCATCCACGTGCGCGGACCGCGTGCGCTCGTCGACGGCGTCGTGCTGAACACGCGTGGTGGCACGGTCGTGCGCTGGCAGGCCGGCGCTGGCAGTGCGCCGGCGGCCCTCACGGGGGTCAGCTTTGCGCTGGCCTTGCTGCCACCCGGGAAGGGACCGTTCGACGTGATGGTCACGGACGACGACGGCGACAAGGACGACACCAAGGGCGTTCGCCGCATCCGCGTCGACCTGGTCGCGTCCGGTCCGCTGGTGATCGGCCACCAGGATGCCCAGGCGCCCGATACCGGCCGGGTCTCGGTATCGAACGGCGGCGTGCCGACGCTGCTTCAGCCGGCCCGGGTGAATGACACCTTCCTGTCGCGCCCCTACCATGCCGGTGGTACTCGTTCGACCGCGCCGCAGTCGGCCACCCTGTCCGGCAATGCCGTCAAGACCGCGCCTGGTACCAGCGTCGAGGTCGAGGTGGCCGTGCCCGACAAGGCCGGCGCCGAGCCGCCGCCAGTGGCGGCAGCGCCCACTTACACGCCTTCCGCTGCGCAGATGCTGTTTGCGTTCGGCGAGTCGATTCCGGTGCGCCTCGTCGCCGAATCCGAAACCCAGAAGGCGCAGGGCGCCGATGCCCAGCACCACGAGGCGCTGGCCTGGCCGATGGCGATCGACCTGGACAAGCGCTCCGGTCCGCAAGGCGGCGACATTCACGCCCAGCTGGAGGCATGGGTGGCCGAGCTCAAGGCCAAGGCCCCGACCGCGGAGCGCCGCTACTACGTGGTCGGTCGCACCGACGACCTATGGTATGGCGCGACGGCCGCCGCCAACAAGGACGAGAACCGCAAGCTGGCCACCGCCCGCATGAATGCTGCCGTTGCGGCGCTTGCCCGCGTCGTGGGGCAGGACAAGATTCGATCCCGTATCGAAAACGATCCGGTGCCATCCGGCTGGCCGACCGAGGCGCAGGGCGCGCCAAAGCAGATGCGCCATACGGAGCGCCTGGCGCTGCCGTCCGGGAACGATGCCAGCGGCACGCCCTACATGGACAGCGGCACGGGTGGCAAGCCTGTCTGGCGCCATGGCTGGGAGCCTGATGTGATTGGTGATGCAGCCGGCGCCAGCCACGCGCAAGCCGCAGCCGACCGCAACCGCACCGGCTACCGTTGCGCGGAGATCTTCGCCATCGACGAGAACCAGCCTCCGCCAGTACCGGCGCCCAACCTGGCCGGCACGGCCTCGCGCATTCCGATGCTGGTGCCCGGCACCGACGGTCCCCTGTTGCCGGCGGTGGCGCCGGTCCAGGGTGCCAGCACCGATTTCCGGGTACGCGCCAAGGTCCGCTGGGACAGCCCCATCACCTCGGGACCGGCCGACTTCATTCCAACGCTGGCCGAGGCGTCAGTGCGCTGGAAGCCGAGCGACAGCAAGCTGCCAGCCATCGGCGGCAATCCGCCGCCGGTCGTGGCGTCCACGGAAAAGACGGGCTCCGACTACTGGGAAGTGCTGCTCAACTGGGCGTTCGACACCGCGACCGGCCAGACCGAGGCGACCGGCTCGCTGGCGCTTCCCAAGGGCAAGCTGCAGTTGATCAGCGACGTCTGGGCCAGCGGGTTCGCGTTCGCGCCGGCGCTTGCGGCCCGGGTCGACAAGACGGACGTTACCGGCAGCGAGGTCGGCGACTTCATCGGCGGCCTGGCCTGCATCACGGCCGGCCTGGCGATCGGCCTGTTCATCAACAAGGATGCCGGACCGGACGACCACCGCGGCAGCGTCATCATCGACAGGTTCACGCTCGGCTACAAGTGGAATGGTGCGCCGCACGTGGCGGCGACCCTCGACTACACGGTCGACCTGCGTATCAAGACCGGTGTCCAGGGCGTGTTCTCGATCAGCGGCAATCTCAAGCTTGCCTACAAGGGCGTCGGCCTGAAGTTCGACGGCGGCCTGCAGGGCGGGCTGAAGGACGTCAGTTTCTCGCTCCAGGACTTGTCGGTGCAGGTGGCCGACCCGGGCACCTGGAGCCTGGGCGGCCCCCTGGGTGACCTGATCCGGGTCGCGGCGACGCGCATGGGCAATGGCTCCCAATGGATCGAATTCGACCTCGAGTTCGCGCTCGACCTGGGCGTGATCCGGCTCGAAGGCGCGGTGCTGCGCATGCGCTTCGATGCCGATCCGGTGCAGGCGGGGCTCGAGCTGCGCGGCCTGACGGCGGTGGTGGACGTACCGCAGACGCTGTCCGGACGCGGCAGCGCCACCGTCGGCGACGGCGGCGCCTTCAGTGCGATGCTGGGCCTGGACGTGATCCCGGCCAAGCTGTCGGCGATGGGGGCGGTCGCCGTCAAGAAGGATTTCGTGGCGGTCGAGGTGGCGATCCAGCTGCCGGTCGGGATCCCGCTCGGCGGCACCGGGCTGGGCCTGTTCGGCTTCATGGGACGCTTCGTCGCCAACGGCAGGCGCAACCTGGATAAATGCAGCAAGGACGACCCGGTGCAGCGCCAGCTCGACTGGTACGGGCTGGAACCGATCGACAAGTTCACCCGCCAGCCCGGCCAGTACGCGTTCGGCGTCGGCGCCGTGATCGGCACGCTGCCGGACGGCGGCTTCAGCTTCAACGCCGAGGGTGCGCTGTCGCTGGGCTTTCCCGACCTGTCCCTGGTGTTCTCGATCGACGCGCACCTGGTCAAGGCGCGCAAGAGCCAGGCCACGTCGACGGGCAAGAACGACGGCACGCTGCGCATCCTCGGCATGGCCGTGATCGACGCCGACGCCGTGACGATCGCGCTGCGCACCACCTATACCATCCCCAAACTGCTCGAACTCAGGATCCCGATATCGGCCTGCTTCCCGGCCGACACCAGCCACCCCTGGTACATCCGTATCGGCAGCGACAACGGGCCCGGGCGGGGCGGCGATCCAGTCACGATCACGCTGTTCCCGGGCATTCTCGACCTCAAGGCCTGGGCCTTCGTCATGTTCGAGGAGCGCGAGTTGCTTGGCCTGGGCGGCAGCCACATCCCGAAATGGGCCGCCGTGCCTTCCCTCGATTTCCACGGCTTCTCGATCGGCGTGGGCGCCGGCTTCGACGTCAAGTGGTCGAGCGGACCGTTCTCGCTGTCCGCGTCCGCCTTCCTGGTGGTCGGCCTCGGCACCAAGCCGATGCTGTGCGCCGGCGCCGCGGGCGTGGCCGGCTCGCTCGACCTGGTCATCGCCTCGCTCGACGTGTCCGGCTGGCTCTACTTCATCGTCGGCGACCAGCAACCCGCCTATATGGAAGGGCACTTCAAGGCGGAGATCGACTGCTGGCTGTTCACGGTCGAGGGCCATGTCGACATCACCATCGGCAGCAGGCTCCCGGGCGAAGTCGAGGCGCCGCCCTCGCCGGTCATGGGCCTGGACTTGTGCGACCATTTCGCGGTGGTGAAGGGCAGGGCGGTCCCGGGCGATAGCGCGGTGCCGGTCGTGTGGCCGGACACAGTGGGCGTGCTCAAGTTTGCCCACTACCTCATCGACAAGGAAGCCGCGGACACCGAAGACGGCAAGGGCGTGCATTTCAAGCGCCAGCTCGTCCCGGCGGCGCCGCTCACGCCATGGAACGGTTCGACCCAGCTCAAGTACGCCTACCGGCTGACCGGATTGGAGCTGTCCAGGTTCGACGGCGCGGACTGGCTGCCCGTGGAAGGCGATTTCGATGCCGTCTGGTGGCTGCCGACCCACCGCAAGGCCGTCATTGAAAATGCGCAGGACGGCATCCCGCCGAGTGCGGAAGAAGGGCGCGAGCTGGGCCTGTTCACGCTCGACCCCGCGCCCTGGGCGCGCTGGCTGACGCCCGCATCCGGGAACGTGCCCGGCAACCCGGTGTCCACCCTCGGCACCCTGTGTGATCCACCGGCGCCATTGCTGCCGTCCTGCGCGCTCGGCCAGGATCGCAGCTGGATGATCGGCACGCTGGGGACGTTCAAGTCCTTGCCGTCATCCGCCTCGGTCTATCCGAGCAGCTTCCTGGCCACCGCGCGTCCGAATCTGCAGGCTACGCTGGCAGAACTGGTGGCCCTGTGCGCCACCGCCGGCTACGAATACCTGCCGGCGCAGGTGGCGCCGCTGGCCGCGCCTTTCGTCCACGATGGCGCCGCCATCGCACAGGGCTGGCGCTTCCCCTCCTTCCGCAAGCAGCAGGCGATGGCCGGTACCATGCCGCTGGCGTTCACGCTGTCGCGCGCGCTGGCGCAGGGGACGCTATACCTGCAGGCCTGTACCGAACGGGGCGCGCTGGCGCCACCGGCGCGGCGCATCTGTGACAGCATGCCACGCCAGGACGGCGCAGTGGAAACCTTCACCGGCGAATCCGGCGCGGTCTACCGCGGCAGGCTGGAATGCCTGGCAACCGGCAGCGAGCGCATCGTGCGCCTGCGCACGGCCATGGCGGCCACCCATGCCGAAGCGGTCGACGAGGTCGCGGTATGGCTCGATCCGGGCCCTGGCGCGGATGCCGGCGCCGCGTTGCTGACTGCTTTTGATCGTGACGGCAAGGTCATCGACCAGATGCGTACCCAGGGACCGGGGCGCCAGTGGCTGACGGTGAAGGGGAGCGGTATCGTACGGATCCAGCTGGAGCCCAAGGGACGTGCACCGATTGACGTCTATACGGCATGCTGGGGCGCCGCCGCCGATGACACGGCCGCTGGCCGGATTTGCGACACGATGCCCGCTGAAAGCGGCCGGGGCTTCAGCGGCACCTCCGGCGCGCAATACGAGGGCGTGTACCGGGCGGTGGCGGTCGATGGCGGCCGCGCTATCCAGTTGGGCAAGCTGGCGGGCATGCGGCGCGAGGCTGTTACGGAAGTATCGGTCGAACTCCAGCCGGGCGACGGCGTTGCCACGCTGATCGCCTACAACGCCAGCGGCCAGGTCGTCGGCCGTGCCGTATCAAACGGTCCGCAGCGCCAGTGGTTCAAAGTGACCGGTGCCGGCATCGTGCGCATCGTGGTCGACCCGGGCCGAGGCAGCGGCGTGCTCGTCTTCGCCGTATGCTGGGGTGCGCAGTGGCCGGCGCATACGCCCGGCTTCCATGCGCTGCTCGGGATCGACCGCCTGGCCACGCCACGCGTGGTCGCCGTCGACGAGGCGGGTGGCCGGCTGGTCCTGGAAGGCAAGGGTGGACAGTCCGGCGCAACGTTCAAGCTGTGCGACTTGCTGGCCTATGCGCTGCCCGAGCGTCCCGCGGGCAAGCGCTGGATCAGGATCGAAACCGGCGCCTGGTTCCGCGGCAACCTGGCGCTGGTTGCGCTGTGTGGCGTGACGGCGGATGCGGCCGAGGCACGGCAACAGGACCAGGCGTTCAAGCAGTCGCTGATCGGCCTGTTGACGGACAAGGCGAAGAAGGCCGGCAACGCGGAAAACACGAACAAGCCGGACATCGCCGAAGGCGAGTCGGCCACGCAGCCGATCTGGCTGGAGGCCGCCACCCAATACAAACTGGCCGTGTCGTGGCAATGGACGTCCTGGCAGCCCGCGACGCCGGGCGAGGAAGCGCCGGCCAGCCTCGATAAAAGCACTTGGTCCCCCGTGGTCCGGGACGAACTGCGTTTCGATACCGCCGCCTACGGCTTGGCGACGGCCACGCCTTCGCCCGACCCCCAAGTGACGCTGGACAGCGACCCGGCCCAGGGCGGTCCCGGCTTCGATGAGCGCAGCTTCGATCCACGGGGCCTGGCCCGCTACGTCACGCGCGCCTATCCCGGGCACGAAGATCCGCCGCATTTCCTTGACGATCCGCTCGGGTTCTGGTTCAACGTGAACCACTTGCCATCGCTGGTCGGGAAATACGATGGCCGCGAATTGCACGCGCGGGTCTACCACACCCGCCCGCCGGCCGGCTCGGTCGATCCGGCAGACCTGCATGTGAACGGCACGCCGCACATGCTGGACAAGACCCTGGGCGTACCCAAGTGGGAAACGACGCTGGATGCCTGGACCTGGATCGATGCCAGGATTGCGCAGACGGTCGCCGACCTGCCTTGCCTGGATGTCGCGCCGGGCAGCGGCGCCTCGAAGGTCGCCGTGAAGGGCGACCTGGAACCGGGCAGCGAGTACGACCTGCTGCTCAAGACCGTAAAACCCGGCGATGCCAATGTGGACGAGGTGGTGGCGGCGCGTACCCACTTCCGTACCTCGCGCTACCGGGACCCCGCCGGATTGCTGGCGGCGCTCGGATTCGCGCCCAGCACGGGCGCGGACACCCCGAACGACGTCATCACCACCTTCGACCTGGCCGCGCAGTACGGCACAGCGCAGCTGGCGGTTGGCGATGCGGCGCTGGAGGCCGCGCTCAAGGCTTGCGGCATGGACCCCTGGCCATTGCCGCCGGCGCCGCGCACCACGCTGATCTGGCGCCAGACCGGCGACGCCGTCCATCCCTGGCAGGTGGTGGGCGTGCTGCTGGAGGCGGACGAGCCGCTCTGGCGCGCGGGCATGCGGACCGGCGCGCTGAACGAGCCGGCGGTGCCGCCGCGGGTGGAAGTGGCGTCGCTGGAGGTGTATCGGACGCACGGCAAGCTGCTGCTGCAGCCGGGTGGCCCGGTCGTGAAGAGCGTGCGCGAACGTGTCGCCGACGGCTTGCGCGAAGTGGTGCGCAACAGCGCCGGCACGCGCCTGCTGTTCGCGGCCGGGGCCGCGCCGGTCGCCCTCGACAAGGGCGCCAGCCTGTTCGACCTTGAGCTGCGCCTGAAAGAAAAAGGCGAGGCGGGTGCCGTCGGGGTGGTGTCGATGTTCGGCCGTCCCTCGATCGTTGCGCTGGAGCTGTGATGAGCGCCTTCTTCGAACCGCAACGCTGATGGAGACTTAATCATGAGCAGCCTGCAAGCCCCGATGTGGGCCTTCATCGCCGGCGCACTCGACGGCGCCGGCGATACCCACCTGCCGGACGGCGTGCACGTGCGTGCGCTGCCCTCGGCCCGCCTCGGGATGCCGGCGACGCCACTCGAGGTCATGCGTGCCGTGGTCAGCGCGCGCGAACTGGCGCAGATCGCCCGGTTGAACGAAGTCACCTGGATCGACAGCCAAGGCAAGGTGCTGCAGGTGCCGTTCGACGTCACGCCCGGCAACCCTGTCACCGGCTACTTTCCGGAGGGCGACCAGGCCGTCTGGGCGCAGCTGGAAGCGCGGCAGGCCAGCACGCCGGTCGTCGTCCCGCCCATCATCCGGCCGGTACCCGGCCCCGTGATCGGACCGGTGGTCAACCCGGTGATTCGTCCCGTGACTCGTCCGGTCGTGTCGATAGTGGAGCCCGTCGCGCAGCCGTTGGCGCAGCCAACTGCGCCGGCGGAGCGGGGCGGCGTCCTTGTGCGCACCAGGACCGCTCCCTTGCGCTTCGAAGCCCTGGCCGATTCCGTCAACGGGCCGGCCACGATCCAGGCCGACGACACCGCGCCGTGGACGCTGGCGCACTGGCCGGTCCCGCGCGTGCGCGTCAGCGGCAGCGGCACGGTGGGTGCGATCCGTTGGGTCGAAGCCCGGCGCATGCAGCGCCGTGACTTCCGCCTTTGGGAGGTCTGGAGCCTGCCGGTCGACCCGGCGCCGCGCTACCGCCCGACGGCGACTGCGATGGCCGCAGCCGTGGATCGGGTACAGCGTGCGGCCGTGCGCCGCCAGCCTCTGCACGTGGCCTGGCAGGCGACGGGTGCTGCGGCGGCACCGCCTGCCGGCCCGGCCGACGCCCTGCAGCGCCTGGCGCAAGTGCGGCCCGAACTGAACCGCTGGCTCAAGCGCCTGCTGAACGACCTGAGTGTGCCCACCTGGAGTTTGCAGGATACCCCGGACCTGGCGCCGCCCAGTCCCGGCGCGCCGGCCGGCAAGATGGCGCTCGATATCGAGAAATTCCTGCTGATCGGCTCCATCGATCCCGACGCCGGCCATTACCTGGGCCTGGGCAGCGTCGACCGGCTGCCGGCAGAGGAAGCCGGTTCGCTGGTACTGTACAGGATACGCGGCCTGTTCCGCTTCAACGAGCCGGCATGGAGCCCTGCCGAAATGGGAGCGCTGGGCCCGGCCGTGCGTGCCAACCGCGCCGCCGCGGTGGCCGGCTTTCCCGCGCTGAACGACTATGGTTGCGCGCCGCTCGAGAGCGGCCCCTTCCTCGACCTGTTCCAGTACGCAATCGCCGTGGCCGGCCAGCCGTCCCAGGGCATGAGCGTACCGCAGCTCCAGGCCCCGGACGAACGCGGATGGCTGGCCGATCCGCCACCGGCGGTACGGCGTGCGGTGCGCGTGATCGGGGCCGGTTTCGGCGCGCCGGCCCTGGCGGCGGTCGCGGCACACGACCAGTACGGCGAGCGCACGCTGCACGCGTTCCCGCAGGGGCGGCGCATGAAATTCGGCAGCGGCGCGGTGCCGCCTGGCCTGCCGCTGCCCTGGGTCGTGTCGCAGCCTGCCGATCCTGCCCAGGCCGGGCTGGGCCTGTTCGAGGACCGTGCGGCGCCGGCGTCCAGCGTGACGTACCGGATCGCGCGCGGCGACTGGTTCGGGCGCTGGTCGGACTGGGCGCAGCGCACGGCGCCACCACCCGACCGTCCGCCGCCGGTGCGACCCGCCATCATGGCCGATGTCAGTCCGCCGCAGTTCGCCGCGCCACCCGTGGCGCGGCCCGAGGGGCTGCTGTCAGGTATGGTCACGCTGACGATCCCGGTGCCGGGACCGGAAGAATTACCGGCGGGCGGCGCACTGCTCGCGCGATTCGAATTGGTCGAGACCTTCGGCGTGAATCTGGGCGCGTCCATCACCTACGACTTGGCTGCGCTGCCGCCGGGCGGCCACGCCAGCCTGGTCGAGGATCCGCACAGCCTGCCCGGCAAGCCGCAACTCCTGCTGCGTCTGCAGCGCACCGGCCCGGCCCTGCCGCCGGCGGGCCAGGTCAAGGTCAGCTACACCGGCCGCTGGCACGACACGCTGGATGCGGTCTCCCTCGACGCCTTCCCGGCCGTGAAGACGGTCGTCGATCCGCGCCCGCCCGCAGCGCCCCAGGTCGAGCATCCGCTGGCCTACACATCGCGCCCTGATTCGATGGGCCATGCGCGCGCCGAATTCGCCTTCATCGGCGTGAATGGCGTCGGTTACCGCGTCTACGCCAGCAATGAAACCACGTTGCTGGCAGCGCTGCGCAAGACGAATACCGCACTGGCCGACGATATCGCCGGACTGCCCATGATCAACGACCGCGCAGCGGCACTGGTCGATCACAAGGTGCTGTTTGGCTGGGACCACTTCGAACTGGTCACGCCGCAAGCCTTGCTGGCCGATCCGGCCACCCACCAGGTCCGCTTCACGCACCGCGTATCGGCCAGCCTGGGCGTGGCCCTGTTCTACCGCGTGGTGGCCGAAGGGCCACATGGCGGCTTGTCGGAACTGTCGGCATCGTCGATGTTCGCGTTCGGGGTGCCCAATCTGGGCGGGCCGGCACAGCCGCTGGTCTCGCGCGTCAGCAATGCGCTGGACGACCCGGTCAAGGACGGCGTGCGGCTACGCGTGAAGGTGCCGCATGGGGCCAGTCCGCCGGTTGCATGGCGCCTGCGCAGGACGTCGACGCCGGTCGGCGATACACTGCGCATGCCGGTCGTGCTGGAAGGACAGGTACCGAAGCTGGACGACGAGGCCCCATTCGATCCGGAGGGGCGGACGTTCGAGATCGCCTTGCCGGGTCCGCTCAAGCCTTGGGTGAACTATCGCTTCGTCGTTGAAGTCCAGGCGGACTCTCCGCCGGGGACCCACGAGGTGGCGGGCGACTGGGGCGATCCGAGCGCACCGGTCAAGGTGGCGGTGATGCCGGTCACGGGGCCGAAGGGACCGCTGGCCGTGAATGTCAGCGGCGCCGCCGGCGGCGTGCACATCAAGCTCCAGGCGCAGCCTCTGGAAAGCTGGACCTCGACGATGATGGGCGCGTTTTCGTTCGAGACCTGGCGCCTCCAGGAAGGCACGCGGCCGCTGCGGGTCGACCTGCCGTACGTCTACGACGCCGCCAGCGGCACCTGGAGCGCATTCGACCCGGTGCCTGCAGTGGCCGGCATGACGGTCGCGGTACGCATCGTCGATCCCCTCGGCCGCGCCAGCGCGCCGGTGGCGTCGCAAGTCAACTAGGCGGAGGCTGCCGTGCCGATACCTTATCAACCCACGATGGCCGCGCTGGGCGTCATGGCACCCGTCCTGGGGCCTTGGTTCAGTGGCGGGCCGAACATGCCGACCATCCCGGCGCTGCCTGCCAACAACGGCATTCCGACCCAACTGCATGTGTCGCTGACGCTTGCCAACAATTGGTTGCCGCCTGCCACCGGCAACCTGAGCCTTTACCTGGCGGGCGCCGACCTCGTACCGCCGGCCCTGGACGGCTTGCGCCACGTGGACGGCAGTAATCCATTTGCGTCGAACGGGGTGTATGGCGCGGGCAAGCGCCTGGTCGCCTGGTTCCGCCTGCTCCCGGAGGTCGAAGAGCGCCTGCATCAGTGCATGGCCCTGATGCCCGCACCGACCGCACAGCCGCTGACTGGTGTGCCGGTCGCGGGCCAGCCCTCGCGTCCGCAGGTGCGCAGCTTCATGCTGGTATTCCCGCCGGCCCAGTCCGGCTACACGTGGGGCCAGATCGACAGGCTGTTCGACAACCAGCTCGACGCCGATGCGAACGACACCGACCGGCCCAACTGCGTGGGCCTGACCTCGAACGGTACCACCATCACGGGCAATACCGACTTGCCCATGACGCATCTGCGCCGGCCGGGCGGACAATCACCGGACAAGCTGCTCGCCATCGACAACGGGCTCGGCTTGACCGGCAACTACGATTTATGGTGTTTCGACCGCCGCGGCCGGCCAATCGATCCGGGTGCGGTGGCCTGCTGGTGGTCGTGGCTGATGAACTATGCCATCGGCGACGATCCGGCCGGTTCCAATAACTTCCAGCTACTGGCACCAAACCTGAACGTGAGCACGGACCTTGCCAGCGCCGGCAGCGCGCCGAATACGGTGCCGATGCTGGCCAACTTCGCGCCCGGCCTGACGGCGCACCTGGTCGATCCGCATGAGGGCCCGCTGGGTGCGCCTTTCCTGGCCGTCGTTGGCGACACGGCGGATACCAACAACGTACGCCGCCTGACCGCCAGCGCCGCCGGCAGCAGCGTGACGCCGGCTTCCGGTGCCGGCCTGGTGGGCGGGGCGGCGGGGAGCGCAACGGGCGGAGGCATTGTGCTGGGCTTCACACCGGCGCCCACCACCTCGTTCCCGGCACCCGCGGCGGGCGCGCCCAACGTGAGCTTCAATCCGCCGGCCGATAACGCGCCGCTGCCGCGCCTGGCCGTGCTGCCCAACGGACCCTACGCCGCAGCGGGTGTCACGCTGTGGCCGGGCGGGCCGCTGCACACCAACCTGACGCGCGACTTCGTGCGCGTGGCCGTGGTCGACGAGGAAGCTTTTTTGATCGGGATTCCGCGCCGGCGCAGCGAAGCGGGCGCGCCCATGCCCGCGTTCCCGGACGCCGGCAGCGCGAATCCGGTACGGCTGCGACGCGAAATGGACCAGAACCGGCCGAGCACCCGTATCACCGTCGCGGCCAGTGCCGGACCGGTACTGCGAACCAACTCTGGCGCCGTGGCTGCGGCCATGCTCGGCCTGGCCAGCACGCCTGCCGTTCCCGCGCGGCTGGTACTCGGCGTGGCCGATACCGCCTGGGGTGCGCCCGCGGCACCGGCAGGGCAGGTAGCACCAATGCCATGGCCATCCGGCCAGCCGCCACTGCCGGCCACGCTGGCACTGACCAAGGCAGCGCCGGGCAGCCTGCTGCCTGCCGGAGAATACCGCGTGCTGGCGCTGCAGGGCGATGGCGGTAACGCGCATGATCGCCAGCTGGTACTGGTACAAGTCAACCTGGGACCCAATTGCGCAGGCGTCGGCCTGCGCGCCTGGCCGCTGGGCTTTGCCGCCGCCAGCGGCCAGCACGTGCGCCTCACGGGCGGTTTCGGGACGGCCGGCGCCGATAACATCGCCTCGCTCGTCATGCAGTTGCCGGCAGGGGTGGCGGATGCCGAACAAATGCTCATGGACCTGCTGGTCACGGCGCCAGGCGCGGGCGCATTCCGCCGCCATTACGCGGCGCGGCCTTTCCAGCGGCCGCAGGCGTTGCAGGGCGCGCTGGTCAGCGGCAATCCCGTTCCCCAGGACTGGGTGATCTGCGAGACCGGTGCCGTCGGCAGCGCCGGTGGGCTGCCGGTGGGATCGGTGCCGGCCGGTGCCCACGTGGTGGCGCTCGGTAGCACAGCCGCCCTGGTCGACCGCACGACGATACCGAACACCTCCTGGGCCAGCACGCTGTACAACACCGTGTCCAACAATCCGACGCAATTGGTGTCGCTGACGCGGCCGGCATACGGCGCGACCCCGGACCGCGCGGACAGCGCCGGCCGTGCGCTCCCCGCGCGTCCCCCGGAGGGAATCCCGATGCCGGCACCGGCCGCCGACGCCAGCGGTCCGGGTGGCGGCCTAGCAGGGCTGCTGCCGCCGGGATACGTGCACCTGCTGGGCCGTAGCGCGCCCGAGGCAGTGGCCGCCTCGCGGCCATTTGGCCTGATGGACCGCCTGGAAGTTGCGGGCGCTTCCCTGGCGGCAGCGCCGGCGGCCGTGATCGGCGGTGCACCGGCCGTGCCGTGGGCGCTGGAGCCGCCGGGCAGGCACTTTCTCGGCTATCCCGGTGTGCCGGCGGCAATCGAAGTGCACGGCACAGGCGCCGTGCTGGCCGGGCCCGCCGCCGTGGCCGCCGCCGAATACGTGCGTGAGCGTACCGCGGGCATGGGCGTGGCCGGGATCCGTGGACTCGGCGCACCGATGCCGCGCTCCAGTGTCGTCCAGTCCGAACTGGCGCTGCTGATGGAGGCGGTGTTGAATCTGCTGCCGGCGCCGGCGCCGGCGCCGGCGGCGCCCGCAGGCCCGAGCCAGGCGGTGGCCGTGCTACGCACCGGCGCAGCCGGCCTGGAAGGTGTGCCGGGTGCCGCCAAGCTGATCGACGGAAGCGGCTACTACCCGACCATGACGCGCGTGCTGGACGACTTCTATACCTGGGCCAACCAGGCCATCCCCGTGCCCACGGCCATTCCCGGCGGCCCAGGCGCGGGCCAGGCCGGCACCTGGCTGTCCAACCAGGCCACACCGGCCAACAACGCGCTTGCGGTCACGCGCGCGCTCGACCGGCGCCTGCAGAGCAATCTGTATGGGTCACGCGAAGGCTTGCATGCGCTGCTGGCGGCAATCGGTCGCGCCCAGGACCTGATCTATATCGAGACACCCGAGCTGGACGGCCTGGCGATCGAGTCCGGCGATGGTGTTCCCGCGCAGGCCGAGTCGCTATCCGTCTGGAAGGCGCTCCTCGACCGCATGGCCACGAATCGCGCGCTGCGCCTGGTGATTTGCCTGCCCGTCCTGCCGGCGCCTGGTACGCCCGAGAAGCGCCTGCAGATTCGCAACTTTTACCTGTTGCTCTGCATTGCTGGCTTGCGCGCTTCGTACGGCGAGCGCGTGGCCGTGTTTTCACCCGGCGTTGGGGGAGGGCGCAGCCTGCGCCTGGCGACGACCTCGGTCGTGGTCGACGATGCCTGGGCGCTGACTGGAACGACCCACCTGTCACGCCGTGGCTTGAGTTGGGACAGTTCGCTGGCGGTTGCCGTGTTCGACGAGAGCATTACGGATGGACGACCGACTGATGTACTGAACTTTCGTAACCAGTTGCTGGCCGATCGCCTTGGCATTCCCCTGAACACTCTTCCAGTCGACGCGGCGGAATTGACGAGCGCGGTGATCGAGCTCGATGCGCGCGGCAGTGATCGCCTGGCAACGGCACCGATCCTGGCGCCTGACAGCATGCCGAGTGACGTCGATGTCGCCGTGTGGAACCCCGATGGCAGCCGCAGCTGGGACAGCATGAATACGAATGATTTCGCCGCCGCCTTCGCAGCCGCGTTGGCGTTGACCGATGTCGAGCATGCGATGGTGGAAGGTTGAGGCCACCTCGAATAACCTCGGCCGACCTGACGCCGGCTGGGTAAAATCCTGACATCGAACCCAGCCAGTGAGTATCGTCATGATGAAACCCCGGATCAGCCTTTTTGCCGAGCAGGAGCGTGAAGA
>Ga0265798_10001879_pt1 | contig 31639 bp, 31 predicted proteins | sample P3T30metagenome_FD_192430 | JGI IMG/M metagenome (GOLD analysis project Ga0265798, IMG submission 192430) | Plant litter microbial communities from East Loma Ridge, Irvine, California - P3 T30 | ecosystem: Environmental > Terrestrial > Plant litter > Unclassified | place: USA: California... | reverse complement strand
GGCCCCGAAGCGCCCTCAGTGCGGGCCTTGATGCCGGCGGCGCCTGGGCGATCCGCTTTCCCGCCCATGACGGGATCAAGTTCAACGCCGTGATGCGAGGCGCCTGCTGGGTTGCGGTCGAAGGCGAGCCCGAGCCCATCCGGATGGCAGCCGGCGACTGCTTCCTGCTGACCCGGGGCCGCCCGTTCCACCTCGCGACCGACCTGGCCCTCCCGGCGATCGAGTCCGCCGCGATCTACGACCACGCGGCCGACGCGGTCGCGACCTGCAACGTAGGCGGCGACTTCTTCCTGGTCGGCGGGCGGTTCTTCTTCGCAGGCGACGCGGCCGGGCTGCTGCTCGACGCGCTGCCGGCGATCGTGCCGGTCCGGGATGCCTCGAACCAAGCCGCGATCCTGCGCTGGGCGCTGGACCAGCTGGCCGCGGAACTGCGCCAGGGCGCGCCTGGCGGCGCCCTGATGGCCGACCACCTCGCGCAGATCATGCTTCTCCAGGTGCTGCGGCTCTGGCTCGCGTCGGGGCGGCAGACTGGCTGGCTCGGGGCGCTGGCCGATCCGCGGCTGGCGCGGGCGCTGACGGCCCTGCACGCGGAGCCGGCGCGGCGCTGGACCCTGGCGGACCTCGCGGCGTGCGCAGGCATGTCGCGCACGACCTTCGCGGACACGTTCCGCGCAGTGGTCGGCCGGCCGCCGCTTGCTTACCTCGCCGGCTGGCGGATGCAGTGCGCCGCCGACCGGCTGCGACGCTCCGGCGATCCCGTCGCCGCGATCGCGTATTCCGTCGGCTACGAGTCGGAGACGGCGTTCCGCACCGCCTTCCGGCGGCACATGGCCTGCACGCCGATGCAGTATCGACGGACAAAGGCCGCATTGTTGCTGCACCGCACCCTGGGCTAGACCGCCGGAACGATGTCCGAGACAGACGCCATGACGCCCTCCCTCTGGACCCGCCTGTCGAACCCGAGCCACTTCATGCGGTGGTCGGGCGCGCTGGTGCCGTGGCTCACCGCCCTGTCGCTCGGCGTGCTGGCGGTCGGCCTGTACCTGACCTTCTTCGCCGTGCCGCCGGACTATCAACAGGGCGAGACCGTGCGGATCATGTACATCCACGTCCCGGCGGCCTGGCTCGGGGTGTTCTTCTACGGCGCCATGAGCGTGTCGGCGATCGGGACCCTGGTCTGGCGCCATCCGCTGGCCGACGTGGCGCAGCGCGCCGCCGCGCCGATCGGGGCGGCGTTCACGCTGATCTGCCTGGTCACCGGCTCGCTCTGGGGCAAGCCGATGTGGGGGACCTACTGGGTGTGGGACGCGCGGCTGACCTCGATGCTGGTTTTGCTGCTCATCTATTGCGGCATCATCGCCCTGTGGCGCACCCTCGAGGAGCCGAACCGGGCCGCCCGCGCGGTGGCGATCATGACCCTCGTCGGCGCGGTGAACCTGCCGATCATCAAGTTCTCGGTGAACTGGTGGTCGACCCTGCACCAGCCGGCCTCGATCCTGCGCATGGGCGGCTCATCCATCGACCCGTCGATGCTCTACCCGCTGCTGATCATGATCGGCGCCGCGACTTTGGGCGGGATCACCCTCCACCTCTACGCGATGCGCACCGAGATCATGCGCCGCCGGGTGCGGACGCTGACGATCCGCGAGGCCGAGCGCCTGGACCGTGCGCAGCCGCGCATCACGCCGAAGCCCGCCGGGATGCCGGTCGGGCAGCCGGTCTAGGACCTTATCGATGGATCTCGGGTCTCACGGCGGCTTCATCGTCGCCGCCTACGCCTTCACGGCCCTGGTCATGGCCGGGCTGATCGGCAACGCCCTGCGCGACCGGCGGGCGCAGCTGCGCGCCCTGAAGGGCTTCGGGGAGGAGCGGCGGTGAGCGTCGACGAACCCCTGGATCGGCCGCCCCCGGTCCGCCGCTCTCTGCTGCTGGTCCTGCCGGTCCTGGCGTTTGCCGCGCTGGCGGCGGTGCTGTTCCTGCGCCTGCGCTCGGGCGCCGACCCGGCCGCCCTCCCCTCCGCGATGATCGGCAAGCCGGTGCCGAGCTTCAGCCTGCCGGCGGTGCCGGGCCTCAAGGCCGGCGACGCCCCGGTGCCGGGCCTCTCCAGCGCCGACCTGAAGGGCCAGGTCACGGTGATCAACGTGTTCGCCTCGTGGTGCGCACCCTGCCAGGTCGAGCACCCGATGCTGATGCGGCTCGCCCGGGAGCCCGGGATCCAGCTGGTCGGCATCGACTACAAGGAGCCGACTCCCGCCGCCGGCCAGCGCTTCCTGGCCCGGCACGGCGTGCCGTTCCGGGCGGTCGGGGCCGATGCCGACGGGCGCGCGGCGATCGATTTCGGCGTCTACGGCGTACCCGAGACCTTCGTGGTCGGGCCCGACGGGGTGATCCGCGACAAGCTCGTCGGCATCCTCACGCCGGAGAATTACGCCAGCGTGCTGGCGCGGATCCGGGCGGCCGGGAAGGTCGCGGAGGCGCGCTGACGTCTCCATCCCGGAAGGTAGCCGCCGCCTCTCGGAACACGATGAGATGCCCTCAAGAACCCTGCGCGCCCGGCTTCGGCTCCTTGCGCTCGTAGCGGGTGAGCAGCGGCGTCTGTGCCAGGGCGAACAGCACGGTGATCGGCATGATGCCGAACACCTTGAAGTTGACCCAGAAATCCTCGGTCTGGGTGCGCCACACGATCTCGTTGAGCGCGGCCAGGACGAAGAAGAAGAGACCCCAGCGGAAGGTGAGCTTGCGCCAGCCCTCCTCGGTGAGGCTGAACATCGAATCGAGCACCACCGAAAGCAGCGAGCGCCCAAAGGCGAGCCCGCCGAGCAGCACGGTGCCGAACAGCGCGTTCACGATGGTCGGCTTGACCATGATGAAGGTCTTGTCCTGCAGCGCCAGCGTCAGACCGCCGAACACCACCACGACCACGCCGGACACGAGCGGCATGATCGGCAGCCGCCGCACCAGCGCGAAATGAACCGCCAGCGCCACCACGGTCGCCGCGATGAACACCCCGGTGGCCACGAACAGCTTCTGGTCCGGCGCGACGCCGAGTCTTTCCGAATAAGCATTGCCCAGGAAGAAAATGACGAGCGGTCCAAGCTCCAGCGCCAGCTTCACGAGCGGCGGCAGGTGGCGACGGGGAGGAACGGATTCGATCTGCATGCGCGTCAGTTGGCTCGGATGCGGCACCCGCACTAGGCTGGAAGCCGGGCTGGCGGATTCGGGGCTGTGTGGAACGGGGGGCTTGCGATGTCCATCACGATCGACAACGCCGAAGTCGCGGCGCTCCTCGCCGACCTCGCGGCAACGACCCATCGCGCAGCGCCGGATTTGCTCTTGGAGCTGCTCCGGCGGGAGCGCGCGCGGGTGGCCGAGGATCGGGAGACCGACTGCGCCGACGCCATTGCGTCTGGACGGTTGCTGCACGAGCGAACCTACGCGAGCCCGCTCATTGCTTCCCGGCCGATCGACGAGATCCTGGCGTACGACGAGAACGGTTTGCCGGTTTAACCGCCGTTGTCGTCGACAGCTCCGTACTTCATCGCGATCCTCGACCAGGAGCCGGATGCGAGCCGCTTCAGCGTAGCGATTCGCAACTACCGCTACCGCTCCCTGGCGGCAGCGTCTTATCTCGAACGTGCGATCGTGATGTCGGGCTGGGTGGTCGGTCGGGTCGAACTCGACGACTGGCTGTTGCGCGAGCCGAGCAAAGTCATTCCCGTCGACCACGCCCTCGCAGGTCGCGGCCGACGCCTTCGCACCCTATGTCAAGGGCCGGCATCCGGCCGGGCTCAACTTCGGCGATTGCTTCGCCTACGCCCAGGCCCGGACCCTGAATGCGCCGGTCCTGTTCAAGGGCGACGACGTAGCCAGGACTGATGTCCTACGTATCGCCGCCTGGAGCCGTTCCCGATCACGTTGCAATCTCGAACGGCTCTCAATCCTTGATACAACGCGCTCGCTGACGCCGAGCCGGTATCCCCTTCGGCGGCGCGCGCTCTAATCCTTCTCCAATCCGGCGATCGCACGGGCGAAATCCCGGGCCGCGAACGGCTCCAGATCCTCCACGCCCTCGCCGACGCCGATGAAGTGCACGGGCATGCCGAACTTGGCCGCCAGCGCGACCAGGATGCCGCCGCGCGCCGTGCCGTCGAGCTTGGTCATGACCAGGCCCGAAACCGGCGCCGCCTGGGAGAACAACTCCACCTGCGAGATCGCGTTCTGGCCGACGGTAGCGTCCAGGACGAGGATCGTGGCGTGCGGCGCCTCCGGGTCCTGCTTGCGCAGCACGCGCACGATCTTCTCCAGCTCGGCCATCAGCCCGGCCTTGTTCTGGAGCCGGCCGGCGGTGTCGATCAGCAGCACGTCGGTCCCGGCGGCGGTTGCCTGCTTCAGCGCATCGAAGGCGAGGCCGGCCGCGTCGGCACCCTCGCCGCCGCTCACCACCGGGGTGCCGGTGCGCGCCCCCCAGACCTTGAGCTGCTCCACCGCCGCCGCCCGGAACGTGTCGCCGGCCGCCAGCATCACGGTCCGGCCCTCCGCGCGCAGCTTCGAGGCGAGCTTACCCAGCGTTGTCGTCTTGCCGGCGCCGTTGACGCCGACGGTGAGGATCACGAACGGCTTCTTCGTCGCGTCGATGGACAGCGGCACCGCCACGGGCTCCAGCGCCCGTTCGACCTCGGTGGCCAGGATCGCCCGGACCTCGTCGGGCGAGATGCCCTTCTCGTAGCGGCCCTTGCCGACCGCGTCCGAGATCCGCGTCGCGGTCTCCAGGCCGAAATCGGCCTGGATCAGGGCGTCCTCCAGATCCTCCAAGGTGTTGGCGTCGAGCTTGCGCTTGGTGAACAGGCCGGTGACCCGGTCGGTCAGGGCCGACGAGGTCCGCTTCATTCCGGAGGTGAGCCGGGTCCACCAGCCCTTGGCCTCGGGCTCCCGGTCGGGTCCCGCGCCGGCATCGTGGGCGAGCGCGGCGGCAGCATCGACCGGCTGGATGTCGGGCGCCGGCTCGACCACCGGGTCCCGGTTCACGTCTCCGGTATCGACCGGGGCGGCGCCGTGCGCGGGATCGTCGCCGGCCGTGCCGGCGGGCGGCCGCTCGGGCTCCCCCTCGATCGGCAGCAGATCCGCCCCTTCGACCACGTCGGCGACGGGCGCGTCCGTCTCCTCGGGCGGCAGCGGGATGTGGGCGACGTCCTCGGCCCCGCTCGCGTAGTCGGGCTGGCCCTCGGCGGGCGAGGCCGGGGCATCCGCGGGCAGCTCCGTCTCCGCAATGTCCTCGGCCGTGCCGTCGCCAGAGCCCTGGCCCTTGCGCCCGAACAGGCGCCCGAACCAGCCGGGCTTATCCTCGCTCGCCATGAAACCTCGTCCTCGCCCCAGCTTGCCGACCCGATGCCGAACCCCTAGAGCCGATGTCGACCGCGTTGCAAACGGCAACGACTCCAAGCCCTTCGTTTCAAGTCCTCGGTTCGCTGCGCCCGCCTGCACCGGACCGGCCGCCGCTCCGGCGGCGCGCGCCCTGGCCCGACCGGATGTCCTTCACCTTCGATATAGGTGCCCGCCTCCTCTACCGGGATGCCCTGCTGCTCGTCATCGACAAGCCGCCGGGCCTTCCGGTCCATCCCGGTCCGCGCGGCGGCGAGACCCTGACCGACCATCTCGACGGCCTCCGCTTCGGCCTGCCGCGCCGCCCCGAGGCGGCCCACCGGCTGGACCGCGACACCTCCGGCTGCCTGGCGCTCGGCCGACACGCCAAGGCGCTGGCCCGGCTCGGAAAGCTGTTCTCCGGCAGCGCCGTGGACAAGACCTACTGGGCGGTGGTGGAGGGCGGCCCTGACACGGATTCCGGCCGGATCGACCTGCCGCTGGCGCGCCGCTCCGACGATCCGCGCTCCTGGTGGATGAAGGCCGACCCGGCGGGCGACCCGGCCCTCACCCACTGGCGGGTGCTCGGCCGGGCCGGCGGCCGGACCTGGCTGGAGCTGAAGCCGGTCACCGGCCGCACGCATCAGCTCCGGGTCCATTGCGCCGCCTCAGGCTGGCCGATTTTGGGCGACTCGATCTACGGCATCGGCCCGCGCGGCGGCAGCCTGTACCTGCACGCGCGGACGCTCACGATCCCGCTCTATCCGAAGCGGGAGGCGATCACCGTCGAGGCGCCGCCGCCGAGGCATATCGCGGACGCCGTGGCGGGAATGGGCCCGTAAGGCAGCCGATCGGTTTCGGCCAAGCGCGATCCATCATTGCGGGTGGGAAGAGCGGTTTTTACGCTTCAGGCAGCGATCAGCCGCGCTCCGTCATGTCCCGCGATTGAGACCGTGTGAAACGTCCCCGCCTCGACCTCCCCGCCCAACCGCACGACCGTGAAATCCGCGCTGCGGCCCGTCCCGCCGCGCTCGGCCAGCACCGTCAGCGCGCGTCCGACCTGCCCGTCGAGATGCCGGCGCAGCGCGTGGGCGCCGGTTTCGCGCAGGCGGGCGGCTCGGTCGCGGATCACGTCGGCCGCCACCGGGGGCATGCGGGCGGCGGGCGTGCCCGGGCGCGGCGAGTACGGGAAGACGTGCAGGTGCGTCAGCCCGCATTCCATCACGAGGTCCAGCGAGCGGGTGAATTGATCCTCTGTCTCGGTGGGGAAGCCGGCGATCAGGTCGGCGCCGAACACCACGTCGGGACGCAGGTCGCGGACGGTCTCGCAGAAGCGGATGGCGTCGGCGCGGCTGTGCCGGCGCTTCATCCGCTTGAGGATCAGGTCGTCGCCGGCCTGTAGCGAGAGGTGCAGGTGCGGCATCAGCCGCTCCTCCTCGGCGAGCACCGCCAGCAGCGCGTCGTCCACCTCCACGGAGTCGATCGAGGAGATACGCAGGCGCGCCAAGTCCGGCACCGCCCGCAGGATCGCCCGCGCCAGCGTCCCGAGGGAGACCGACGGTCCGGGCAGGTCGCGGCCATAGGCGGTGAGGTCGACGCCGGTGAGCACGACTTCGCGGCCGCCATGGGCCACGATCGTCTGGACCTGCGCGACCACGTCGGGCACCGGCACCGAGCGCGAGGCGCCCCGGCCGAACGGGATGATGCAGAAGGTGCAGCGGTGGTCGCAGCCGTTCTGCACCGGCACGAACGCCCGCGTGTGGCCGGTGACGGAGTCGATCCGCGTCGGCGCGATCGTGCGGGCTGCCATCACGGCACCGGGGCCGGTGCCGGTGGGCGACCAGCCGGCGGGACTCAGCTTCTCGGCGTTGCCGACGAGGCGCGACACCTCGGGCATTCCCGCATAGGCTTCGGTCTCGACCTCGGCGCCGCAGCCGGTGACCACGATCTCGGTCCCGGGCCGCTCGCGGGCGATCCGGCGGATCGCCTTGCGGGCCTGCCGGCCGGCCTCCTGGGTGACCGCGCAGGTGTTGACCACCACCCGGTCGCGCCCGTCCGCCGCCGCGTGGACGCGCAGAGCCTCCGACTCCACCGTGTTGAGCCGGCAGCCGAAGGTGAGGGTCTCGACGGTCATCAGGCGGTGCCGAAAAACAGCTCCGGCGCCAGATTGCCCTCGGCGACGAGCGCGACCGGGCCGGTCATCAGGACATGGTCGTCGGCGCGCCATTCCACGAACAGCTCGCCCCCGGGGAGACGGACATTGGCCTGCCGGCCGATCATGCGCAGGCGGGAGGCCGCCACCACGGTGGCGCAGGCGGCCGTGCCGCAGGCCAGCGTCAGCCCGGCGCCGCGCTCCCAGACCCGCAGGGTGATCGCCTCACGCTCGGTCACCTGCGCCACGGAGATGTTGGCCCGCTCAGGAAACAGCGGGTGGTTCTCCAGCATCGGCCCGATCCGGGCCAGATCGTAAGACGCGGGATCCCGGTCGACGAAGAACACCGCGTGCGGGTTGCCCATGTTCACGACCCCCGGCGAATGCAGGATCGGATCGTCGATCGGGCCGATCTGCAATTCGATCCGCCGCGTGTCGGGGAACGGCTCGGAGAGCGGGATCTCGTCCCAGGCGAGCTTGGGCCTGCCCATGTCCACCGTGAAGGCGCGCTCCGAGATCCGGCGCACGCCGACGCGCCCGGCCGCGGTCTCCAGGACCAGGCGGCCGCCCTCGGCGGGGCGGGCCATGGCCGGGTCGTCGAGCATCGCGTAGGCGACGCAGCGGGTGCCGTTGCCGCAGGCGCCGGATTCCGAGCCGTCGGTGTTGTAGATCCGCATGAACGCGTCGGTGCCGGCGCTCACGGGATCGTGCAGGACCATCAGCTGGTCGAAGCGCGAGCCGGGATCCTGCGCGATCGCCCGGGCCTCCTCCGGGCGGACCTGGGTCGCCGAGCCGCGCAGGTCCAGCACCACGATCGCGTTGCCGGCGCCGTGCATCTTCAGGAAGCGTCTATGGGCGAGTGCGCTCATGCGGCCAGAGGGTTTGAGGGGATCGGCCAGCTATATGGCAAAACGCTCTGCCCGACGCGAGGGGCGCGCGCGGCGTGGCAGATGCGCCGCACCCGCGACTCTCGTGACCCATGCCCTCGCGGGCGGGCCGGATCGCCATTAGGTTAGCCGGCGGGAGCCCACGCGACGATCCGCCGGGACCCGACCGGAGCGCCCCCGTGATCCGCCTTCGTTCCCTCGTCGCCGTCTCGACCGCCCTGGTCTTCGCCACCGGACCGGTCGCAGCGCAGCAGCAACCCGCGCCGCCACCCTCCACAGCCCCGTCCCCGGCCCAGACCAATCCGCTGCCGACCACCACGGCACCCAACCCGGTCGCCGACCCGACCAAGAGCGCCGCCCCGGCGCCGCAGCAGGCGATCGCTCCGCCCCCCGCCGGCCAGGCCGCCGTGGGCACGCCGGGGCGCCCGACCCTCATCGAGAAGCCCGGCGAGCCGGGCGACGTCGATGAGGTGACCCTGCCGGCCAAGCCCGCCGCGATCCTCTCGGGCAAGACCAAGTGGGAGGAGGCCATCGTCAACCTGAGGCAGGCCTTCGCGCGGATCGAGGCGGATCTCGCCAAGGCCGGCATCGCCCCCGCGGGCCGGCCGCTGGCGGTGTTCACCCGCACCGACGACGACGGCTTCGAGTACGAGGCGATGATCCCGGTGGCCGCGCCCCCGAGCCCGGCACCCGCGGAGGCCGACGGCCTGCGTTTCGGCACGACCCCCTCCGGCAAGGCCCTGCGCTTCCCGCACAAGGGCTCCTACGAGTCGATCGACGGCACCTACGAGACCCTGACGGCCTATCTCGACGCCAAGGACATCGTCGTCCAAGACCGCTTCATCGAGGAATACGCCACCGACCTCAAGGACGGCACCGACGACAACCTCGATGTGAATATTTTTGCATTGGTGAAGTAGGTTTCGAGAGGCGGTCACAACAAGAATTCTTGTTTCTTTCGGCGAGCGCGATCTGGCCGGGACTCTCTCAGCAGCCCTGTCATCCCGGGGCCGCGAAGCGGAACCCGGGATCGATGACCGCTGACCGTTCAAGATCTCGCGCCGTCGGCGGCTCGGGGTTCCGGGCTCGCCTGCGGCGTCCCGGAATGACAATGCGCCTTATCCGGTCATCGAAAAATCGCCGAAGGACGAATGAGCTTCGGCGATGCCGCGATCTGTCAGAAATCGCTTCCTCGGCACGATGACCCAGTAACCGCCTACGAATATCTCGCAGCCTTGGTCGATGGACAGATCGCCGCTGTATTTGGCACCCCGGAACAGTGGCGGCGGCTTGGGGATTCCCCGTGCATGCCGACCTCCCTCTTCCCGACCGCCACTGCGTCCGCGCCGCGTCGTAAGTCCGTCGCCGCGCCGGCCGACCCGGCGGTCACCGACAAGGCGCGCGCGGTCCATGCCAGACTTTGCCCGGTCTACGGCTGCCCGATCCCGTACTTCCACAGCCTCGATCCAGCGAGCGAGCTGATCTCGTCGCTGCTCTCGCACCGGACCCGCAACGCCGAATCCGGGCGGGCCTTCAAGGCCTTGCGCGCCCGGTTCCCGGACTGGGAGGCGGTGATCGACGCCGATGTGGCGGAGATCCAGGCTGCTATCGCCGGCGTGACCTGGCCGGAGCTGAAGGCGCCCCGGATCCGCGACGTGCTGGTGGCGGTGCGCGATCGCTGCGGCAGCCTCGATCTGGCGTTCCTGGCGGGTATGGACGTCGCGGCGGCCCGGGCCTGGCTGGAGGCGATCCCGGGAATCGGCCCGAAGACCAGCGCGGCGGTACTGTCGTTCTCGACCCTGCGGATGCCGGCCCTGCCGGTGGACAGCCACCACCACCGCGTCGCCCAGCGCCTCGGGCTGATCGGTCCGCGGATCGATGTCGGACCCTCGCATGCCATCCTTCGGGCGCAACTGCCCGCGGACTGGAGCGCGCAGGACCTCTACGACAATCACGAGATCCTGATGCTGCACGGCCAGCAGGTCTGCCATCATCGCCGTCCGGCCTGCGGGCGCTGCGTCCTGGTCGATCTATGCCCGAGTGCGGCGCTGGCGGCCCGGGAGCCGTGAGCGCATCCTTGACCGGTCCCGGCCGCGGGTGCGAGTAACCCCGCGCCCGGCAGGCGCGCAGCCCCGGCTATGTACTGCTCAGGATCGGCGCCGATGGCCGCGTTCACCGAATTGGTCTTCTCGGGCGTCCAGCCCACCGGCAACCTGCATCTCGGGAACTACCTCGGGGCGGTGAAACGCTTCGTGGAGATGCAGGCGCGCGACGCGCAGTGCCTGTACTGCGTTGTGGATATGCACGCGATCACCGTCTGGCAGGACCCCGAGGCCCTGCGCGGCCAGATCCGCGAAGTCACGGCCGCGTTCCTGGCCGCCGGCATTGATCCCAAGCGCGCGATCGTGTTCAACCAAAGCCAAGTGCCTCAGCACGCCGAACTCGCCTGGGTGTTCAACTGCGTCGCGCGGCTGGGTTGGCTGAACCGCATGACCCAGTTCAAGGAGAAGGCCGGCAAGGACCGGGAGAACGCCTCGATCGGGCTCTACGATTACCCGGTGCTGATGGCGGCCGACATCCTGGCCTACCGTGCCACCCACGTGCCCGTGGGCGAGGACCAGAAGCAGCACTTGGAGCTGACCCGGGACATCGCCCAGAAGTTCAACACCGATTTTTCGGGCTCGATCGCAGCGCATGGCCACGGTGAGGCGTTCTTCCCGCTGACCGAGCCGTTGATCGGCGGGCCAGCCGCGCGAGTGATGTCGCTGCGGGATGGGTCCAAAAAAATGTCCAAGTCGGACCCGTCCGACAACGCGCGGATCAACCTCACCGACGAAGCCGACACCATCGCCCAGAAGATCCGGCGGGCAAAAACGGATTCCGATCCGCTGCCCTCCGAGATCGCGGGGCTCAAGGAGCGGCCGGAGGCGGACAACCTCGTGGGGATCTACGCCGCACTCGCCGGCATCACCCGCGAGGAGGTGCTGCGCGATTTCGGCGGGGCGCAGTTCTCGACCTTCAAGCCGGCTCTGGCCGACCTCGCGGTGACGAACCTCGCGCCGATCGCCGGCGAGATGCGCCGGCTGACCGCCGATCCGGGCCATATCGACGCCGTGCTGGCCGACGGCGCCGGGCGGGCCGAAACGATCGCGGCGCAAACGCTGGACGCGGTCAAGGACATCGTCGGCTTCGTACGCCGGAGCCCGAACCTTCAGGCGGTGCGATGACGGTCCGGGCGCTCGTCTTCGACGTCTTCGGGACGCTCGTCGACTGGCGCTCCGGGGTCGCCCGGGAGGCCGGGCGCCTGCTCAACGCTCAAGCGCCGGCGCTCGATGCCGGCGCCTTCGCCGATGCTTGGCGCGGATGTTACGGCCCGTCGATGGAGACCGTGCGCTCCGGCGCGCGTGCTTACGTCGATCTCGATACCCTGCAGGCGGAATCGCTCCCCGGCGTGCTGGCGCAGTTCGGCATCGCGGGTGTGCCGGACGACGTGCAGCGGGAGCTGGTCCAGGCCTGGCACCGGCTCGACGCTTGGCCCGAGGTGCCGGACGCGATGCGCCGGCTGCGGGAGCGTTACCTCCTGGCGCCCAACTCCAACGGCCATGTCCGGCTCATGGCCGACCTCGCCCGGCGCAACGGCCTGATCTTCGACGCGATCCTGGGCGCCGGCTATTCCCGCGACTACAAGCCCAAGCCCGCGCTCTACCGCGACGCGGTGGCGGCGTTCGGCTTCGCGCCGGGCGAGACCCTGATGGTCGCGGCCCATTCGAACGACCTCGCGGCGGCGGCCAGCTACGGCCTATCCACCGCCCACATCGCCCGGCCCCACGAGCACGGGCCGGCCAGCGGCGAGACCGCGCCGACTGTCCCGGTCACGTACGCGGCCCGGGACCTCGCGGACTTGGCCAATCAACTCGGCTGCTGACGGCGGAACACGAGGGGGAGCAGGATGGCCGATTGGAACCCCGCCCTCTACACCCGCTTCGAGGACGAGCGCACCCGGCCGGCGGCCGAGTTGCTGGCCCAGGTGCCCCTCGACCGGCCGCGCCTCGCCTACGATCTCGGCTGCGGCCCGGGTAATTCCACCGCGTTGATCGCGGCGCGCTTTCCCGATGCGGAGGTCATCGGGCTCGATACATCTCCGGCGATGCTGGAGAGCGCCCGGGCCCGCCTGCCCGGCCTCGGCTTCGCGCTCGCCGACGCCGCCACCTGGACACCGGAGCGGGCGCCGGACCTGATCTACGCCAACGCGGTGCTGCAATGGCTGCCCGACCATCCGGCGCTGCTGCCCCGGCTGTTCGGCCTTCTAGGGCCCGGCGGCGTGCTGGCGGTGCAGATGCCCGACAACCTCGCCGAGCCGTCGCACCGCCTGATGCGCGAGACCGCCTCCGCCGGCCCCTGGGCTGCGGCGATCGGAGATCCGGCTGTGGCCGGGCGCCTCGGCCGGATGCTGGACCCGGCCGGCTATTACGACCTGCTGGCGCCGCTGGCGGCCGACGTGGATGTCTGGCGCACCGCCTATCACCACCCGATGGCGGATGCCGCCGCCATCGTGGATTGGGTCCTCGCCACAGGGCTGCGGCCGTTCCTCGATCCGCTGGATCCGGACCAGGCAGCCGGGTTCCTGGCCGCCTACGAGACCGCCATCGACACCGGCTACCCGCGCCGCAGCGACGGGCGACGCCTGCTGGCCTTTCCGCGGGTGTTCATCGTGGCCCGCAAAGGCGGGTAGCGGCTCCGGCTTCGGCGGGCACGGCTGACATCGCGCGCGCCATCGGATCGTCCCGCACCGTCATTGCGCGCCTTGCCCAGCGATACACCCCTTCCGGCGATCGTGCGTTGCCCTGGGTCGCTTCGCTCACGCTCGCAATGACGGTGAGCCGTGCGTGGGGTGTTCGTTCAGGCCTCGCCGCGGGCGACGAGCGCCTCGTACTCGGCGACTTCAAGTTTGCCCTCTTGAGCGACCCGGGCCTTGTCCGCATCGCTGATCACGTCACCGGCGAGGTCAAGGCGCTTCCAGGAGGCCAGCGGGGTCTCGCGGCCGGGGGTCGGGACGTACTTGTTCTGCTCGAGCTTCTGGTACTTGTGGATGTAGCGCGGGCAGTTGACCCAGATCTTCTTCACCGCGACCTTCACCAGGTACTTGGCCTCGGTGTACTCGGCCATCAGGGCGTCGTCGCGCAGCAGCGTGGCGTGGCCCTGGACGCGGATCCGGTGCGGCGTCTCGAAGTCGATGAACAGCAGGCCGACCTTAGCCTGACCCTCGATGTTGCCCATCGAGTAGAACATGCCGTTGCCGTCGAAGCCCGGGAAGGCGAGCGTGTTCTCATCGAGCACCTTCACCACACCCGGGGGTCCGCCCTTGTACGAGACGGTCGGCATCCCGTCGGGATCGACCGTGGACAGGAAGAACATATCCCGGGAGGCGATGAAGGCGCCCTCGTCCGGCTGGATGCTCTCGTGGACCCAATCCTCGTCGAGGCGCACGGCGAGCTTGGTGGTGCCGAACTCGGTCTGCAGCGCCCGGTGGGCGTCCGAATAGAGCGATGCCATGGCGTGTCCTCTCCAACCCTGTCCGGTCCTCATGCAGCCGGGACCGCTGGGGCGGTTATTGTCGGGAAGGGTCGCGTTCGGCAACCGCCAATAGAAAAGGCCGGCCTCGCTTTCGCGTGACCGGCCCCCGAGATGCGGCCGGGCAAAGCCCGGCCGCCAAATCCCAAATCAATTGCGGGTCTTGTCGACCAGCGCCTTCTCGGAGATCCACGGCATCATGGCGCGGAGCTTGGTGCCGACCTCCTCGATCGGGTGGGTGGCGAGCTTGGCGCGGGTCGCCTTGAACGAGGTCTGGTTGACCTTGTTTTCCAGCATCCAGTTCCGGGTGAAGGTGCCCGATTGGATGTCGTTGAGCACGCGCTTCATCTCGGCCTTGGTCTCAGGGGTGACGATGCGCGGGCCGGTGACGTACTCGCCGTACTCGGCCGTGTTGGAGATCGAGTAGTTCATGTTGGCGATGCCGCCCTCGTAGATGAGGTCGACGATCAGCTTCACCTCGTGCAGGCACTCGAAATAGGCCATCTCGGGGGCGTAGCCCGCCTCGACCAGGGTCTCGAAGCCGGCCTTGATCAACTCGACAAGGCCACCGCAGAGCACGGCCTGCTCGCCGAACAGGTCGGTCTCGCACTCTTCCTTGAAGGTGGTCTCGATGATGCCGGCGCGGCCGCCGCCGTTGGCCGAGGCGTAGGACAGGCCGAGATCGTGGGCGTTGCCGGAAGCGTCCTGGGCGATGGCGATCAAGGTCGGCACGCCGCCGCCGCGCAGGTACTCGGAGCGGACGGTGTGGCCGGGGCCCTTCGGGGCGACCATCAGGACGTCGAGGTCCTTGCGCGGCTCGATCAGGTTGAAGTGGACGTTGAGGCCGTGGGCGAACAGGAGGGCGGCGCCCTGCTTCATGTTGCCTTCGAGGGACTCGCGGTAGATGTCGCCCTGCAACTCGTCGGGGGTGAGCATCATCACGACGTCGGCCCACTTGGCGGCCTCGGCGACCGACAGGACCTTGAAGCCCTCGTGCTCGGCCTTCTTGGCCGTGGCGGAGCCCTCGCGCAACGCGATGACGATGTCCTTCACGCCGGAATCGCGCAGGTTGAGCGCGTGGGCGTGGCCCTGGCTGCCGTAGCCGACGATGGCGACCTTCTTGCCCTTGATCAGGTTCAGGTCGGCGTCGCGATCGTAATAAACCCGCATGTCGGTTTCCTCTTCAGGTGCTGGTTTCGGGTGAGGTTAGGCTTTGGCCTGGCCGTACAGGGCCAGGAACTGCTCTACGGCGCGCTCCGCATCGCGCCGGATCTCATCTGCATCGAGGTCGAGCGCCTCGCCGAGCAGAAGTCGGATCTGAATATCGCGGCCGACGAGGCCGAAGAAGGTCCGGAACGCCGCCTCGCTGTCGGCGAAAGCGAGGAGCCCGGCGGTGCGCCCGGCCTCCAGCACCGGCTTCACCCGCTCACCGATGGCGAAGCGACCGTTCGCCAGTACGATGCCGCCGAGGTTGCTCTTGCGCGAGCCGGCATGGGCGACGGCGATCCGGTTCAGCGCCACCGAGGTGCGGCTCGCGATCACCGTCAACCAGGAGACCGCGAAGTCCTGAAGATGCTCCCGCAGGGTCGTCCCGTCGAGGGTTTGCACGGCCTCGCGGCCGGCATGGACCCGGGACGCCTGCCACCGCACGGTGGCGGTGAGCAGGCCGTCGCGGTCGCCGAACCATTTGTACAGCGTCTCCTTGGAGCAGCTGGCCCGGCGCGCGACGGCGTCCATGGTGAGTTGGTCCCCGTCCTCGACCATGAGGGCGAGCACGGCATCGAGCACCGCCTGCTGGCGCACGGATGGCGGCTCGTGCGCCTGGGCGCCCGCCTCCATCGTCTCCTGCCGCTCAGCGAGGCTCGACCGCATCGTTCCCAGTACCGTACCGTACGGTACGCTCGATAGAGCGATTCGTCCGACGCCGCAAGGGGCCGGACGACGCTGGATCTACGCTGGCAGGGACAGCCCCTCGCGCCCGAATACCGCCTGCACCGCCGGCCGCTCGGCGACCCGTCGAGCGTGTGCGTGCCAGGCCGGAAAGCGCTCTGCCATATCGAACTTGATCGACGACCCGGACGCCCAGACCCAGAACACCATCAGGTAGGCATCGACCACGCCGTAGCGATCGCCCACCGCCCAGCCGCCGTTCGAGAGCCGGACCTCGGTCATGGTGCAGAGGTCGCCGTAGGTGTCCGCAGCCTTGGCACGGATGCCGGCGAAGGCGTCCTCGTCGGCGGTGTAGCGCTCGGGGCGACGGACATGCGCGTAGGCGACGTGGTGGTTGGCGGCGAGCCAGCCCAACCACTCGTCGGCCACGGCCTGCGCGCGCAGGTCGGTCGGCCAAAAGCCCTTCTCGGGCACGGAGCGGGCGACGTGGCGCAGGATCGCGGCGCACTCGGTCAGCACCCAGCCGTCCTCGACCAGAGCTGGCACACGGCCGCGCTCGTTGATCGCGAGGTATTCCGGTGCCCTCTGGTCCCCCGCCGCGAGGTTAAGCTTCACGCCCTCGAACGGCAGCCCTGATTCTTCGAGGATGATGTGGGCGGCCAGTGAGCAGGCGCCGGGGGCGTAGTAGAGGGTGCGGGTTGTCATGCGGGCCCTTTGCGGTCTTGGAATCAATAGCAGGCAACCCGGGATTACCGCCTCGGATCCGCGAACCGGGATGCCTGCAGGCCGATCAGTGTCGCGACCCGGGGGCGAGCCTCGGCGAGAACCACAGCGGGTGCCGTGCCAAGGCGTCTCAAGATGCGGGTACGCTGATCGATCACGCGGACCTGATCCGTCGAAGCCGCGCCCGCACCGACGGAGCCGGGCGGCAGCATGACTTCCGCGGCCAGGGCTCGCTGTTGCGCCAGGTGCGCACGGCTCAGCCGCGCGGCGAGATCATCGCCCCAGCATGTGACCTCGGCTTCCATGGCTCCGCATCCCACGAGGACGGCGGAGCATAGCAGATCCGAGCCTTTGGCCCCTACAGCGGCTCCGACCCGCGCCCCATGGCGCTGATGCCGGTGCGGCAGATCTCGACCAGGCCGATCACGCTCATCAGGCGCACGAACCGGTCGATCTCCTCGGTGGCGCCTGTCAGCTCGAACACGAAGGAGTTGAGCGTGGCGTCGAGCGTCTTGGCGCCGAAGGCGGCGGCCAGGCGCAGGGCCTCGCTGCGGTGCTCGCCTTCGCCCTTGACCTTCACGAGGCAGATCTCGCGCTCCAGCGCGTTGCCCTGGAGCGTCAGGTCCACGACCCGGTGGACCGGCACCAGCCGGTCGAGCTGCGCCTTGATCTGCTCGATCACGGCGTTGGTGCCGGCGGTCACGATGGTGATGCGCGAGATGTGGCGCGCCTCCTCGGTCTCGGAGACGGTCAGGCTCTCGATGTTATAGCCGCGGCCGGAGAACATGCCGGAGATGCGGGCGAGCACGCCGGGCTCGTTGTCCACGATCACGGCGAGCGTGTGCCGGTTCACCGGCTCGACGCGGACGGCGTCGGGATAGTGGGTGTTCATCGCGTTCATCGCCGGCTTCGTCCTCGTCCAGTCCTGCTCATGGCGGCGATCCGAGCGCGTCTCGCGCAAGGCAAGCGCGACCGCGCACCGCCGCCCATGCGGCGGGCAGCGGCCCCGAAGGGCCGCCACCCTGAAAACCTCACACCAGCATCTTGCCTTCCTCGGAGATCACGTCGCCGAGTTCGACGCCGGTCTCACCGAGGTAATCGGACAGGAGCATCTCGTTATGCGCCTTGCCCGACGGGATCATCGGGAAGCAGTTCTCGGTCTTGTCGACGATGCAATCGAACAGCACCGGCCCGTCATAGGCCAGCATCTCCGCGATCGCGCCGTCGAGGTCGCCCGGCTTCTCGCAGCGCATGCCCTTGGCGCCGTAGGCCTCCGCCAGCTTGACGAAGTCCGGAAGGCTCTCGGAGTAGCTCTGCGAGTAGCGCGAACCGTGCAGCAGCTCCTGCCACTGCCGAACCATGCCCATGTACTCGTTGTTCAGGATGAACACCTTGACCGGCAGCCGGTACTGAACCGCGGTCGAGAGTTCCTGCATGTTCATCAGGATCGAGGCCTCGCCGGCGATGTCGATCACCAGCCCCTTCGGGTGGGCGAGCTGCGTGCCGATGGCCGCCGGCAGGCCGTACCCCATGGTGCCGAGGCCGCCGCTCGTCATCCAGCGGTTCGGCTCGTCGTACTTGAAGTACTGCGCCGCCCACATCTGATGCTGGCCGACCTCGGTGGTGATGTAGGTCTCGCGATCCTTGCAGGCTTCGTAGAGGCGCTGCACGGCGTATTGCGGCTTGATGATCGTCCCCGACGGCCAGTAGGCGAGGCAGTCCCGCGCCTTCCAAGCGCCGATCTTCTGGAACCACGGGTCGAGGTTGGATTTCTCCGGCCGCGACGGCAGGGCGCGCCAGGCCTCAAGCATGTCGGCCAGCACCGAGGCGCAGTCGCCCACGATCCCGACATCGACCTTGACCACCTTGTTGATCGAGGAGGCGTCGACGTCGATGTGGATCTTCTTGGAGAACGGCGAGAACGCGTCGAGCCGGCCGGTGATCCGGTCATCGAACCGGGCGCCGACGCAGATCATCACGTCGCACTCGTGCATCGCGAGGTTGGCCTCGTAGGTCCCGTGCATGCCGAGCATGCCCAGGAACTTCGGGTCCGTGCCCGGATAGGCGCCGAGCCCCATCAGGGTCGAGGTGACCGGGAAACCGGTCTCGGCAACCAGCTCGCGCAAGAGCCGCGAGGCCTCCGGGCCGGAATTGATCACGCCGCCGCCGGTGTAGAAGACCGGGCGGCGTGCGGTCGCCATCATCTCGACCGCCGCGCGGATCCGGTCGCCGTCGCCCTTGACGGCGGGGCGGTAGGTCTTGTGGCTCGAGATCTCCGGGCGCTCGTAGAGGCCGGAGGCGAACTGGATGTCCTTGGGCAGATCGACCACGACCGGACCGGGCCGGCCGTTCGCCGCGACGTAGAACGCCTCGTGCAGGATCCGCGGCAGGTCCTCGATCGATTTGACCAGGTAATTGTGCTTCGTGCAGTGGCGCGTGATGCCGACCGTGTCGCACTCCTGGAAGGCGTCGGTGCCGATGAGGTGCGTCGGAACCTGCCCGGTGATGCAGACGAGCGGGATCGAATCGAGCAGCGCGTCGGTGAGGCCGGTGACGATGTTGGTGGCACCGGGCCCCGACGTGACCAGCACGCAGCCGACCTTGCCGGACGAGCGCGCATAGCCCTCGGCCGCGTGCACCGCGCCCTGCTCGTGCCGGACGAGCACGTGCTTCACCGCGTCCTGGTGGAACAGAGCGTCGTAGATCGGAAGTACGGCACCGCCCGGATAGCCGAACAGCGTGTCCACGCCCTGATCCCGGAATGCCCGGATGACCATCTCGGCCCCGGTCATGACCTCGCCGCCCATGCTCTCCTCCTCCGCTCCCCGGATCGTCAACGGCGGTCGTGCGCCGCCGGACGGGCCGGTTCTTCTCGTCCTGCACCTTCGTCACGCGAGGCGGCATCCGCCTCGCTCGAAAGTCCTGTCTCCGTCGGTATCTCGAACGCGTGGATCTCGTTGGTCGTGATGCGTCACCGGGCAGCGGGCAATAAAAAAGGGCCCCTAGGGACCCTGCATGCGCCACCGCTCGGATTGCAGCCCTGGTTTAGGGCCGCCCCGTCGGTGACGCTTCCGCTACAATAAGAACCGCGTTCATCGGATATCCGAGCCTGCCTCGCGGCGATCGATGAATCCAGGATCGGATTCAGGTCAGTCGCGCGTGAAGTGTTGGGCCTCATACCGGAGACCTGACAACCGGTCAACGCGTAAGCTGAGGATCGACCGCGCTCAGTGCAGGGGCGGCGGCCGGCGGCGCACCCAGTTGCTCGCCGCGTCGTAGGCCGCGCCGAGCTGGAGGCAGGCGAGCTCGCCGTGGTTCCGGGCGACGATCTGGATACCGGTCGGCAAACCGGTCTCGCCGAAGCCTGCCGGGACGTCGAGGGCCGGGAGGCCCGAGAGGGTCACCGGGATCACGGTCTGCATCCACCGGTGGTAGGTGTCCATCGTGCGGCCGCCGACCTCCCGGGGCCAGCGCAGGTTCTTGTCGAACGGGAAGACCTGTGCGCTCGGCATGACCAGGTAATCGTAGCGCTCCATGAAGCGACGCAGGGTCTCGTACCAGCGGGTGCGCGCCTCCAGGGCGGCGACCACCTGGTCGGCGGTGAGCGCCAAGCCGCGTTCGACTTCCCAGACGGCCTCCGGCTTGAGTTGCGCCCGGTGGGCGGGCTCGTCGTAGAACGGCCGGAGCGAGGCCGAGACCGCCAGCGCCCGCAGGGTCAGCCAGTCGCGCCACTGCGCCTCCATGTCGAACCGGGGCGCGACCTCCTCGACCACGCATCCGATCTCCGTGAAGGTGGCAAGAGCGGCGCGGCCGAGTTCGAGCACCCCGGGATCGAACGGGATCTGGCCGTCGAAATCCCCGAGCCAGGCGATCCGCGTTCCGCGGAAATCCCGGGCCAGCGGGCTCGCGAAGGCGGAGGGGTCCTGACGGATCGTGTTCGGGCAGCGAGGATCGTAGCCGGCCTGGACCGACAGCATCAGGCCGATATCGGCGGGGCTGCGTCCGATCGCACCGAGCACGGACAGGCCCGGGCTGAACACGTCCTTGGTCTCGACCGGGATCCGGCCCCAGCTCGGGCGCAGCCCGAAGCAGTTGTTGAAGGCCGGAGGGTTGCGCAGCGACCCGCCGAAGTCGCTGCCGTCGGCCACCGGTTGCAGCTTGAGCGCAACCGCCACAGCGGCCCCGCCGCTCGACCCGCCGGCGCTCTTCTCCGGGTCGTAGGCATTCCCGGTCACGCCGTAGACCGGGTTGAAGCTGTGCGACCCGAGGCCGAACTCAGGGATGTTGGTCTTGCCGATGAAGATCGCCCCGGCCGCGCGCAGCCGGGCGACCATGATCGTGTCCACCTCGGCAATCCGGCCGGCGAAGATCGGCGAACCTTGAGTGAACGGCAGCCCGCGCACCGCATCGAGATCCTTCACGGCGAGCGGGAAGCCGTGCAGCGGCCCGACGTCCTCGCCGCGCCCGAGGGCGGCATCCCGCGCCTCGGCCTCTCGAACAAGCACCACGTCGTCCTGAAGCCCGACGATGGCGTTGACCTGCGGATTGAGCCGGTGGATCCGCTCCAGGTACGCGCGCATGACCTCGACGCAGGAGACGACCCGGCCGCGGATGGCAGCCGCGAGATCCACGGCACCGAGCGCCGTGATGCCGTCCTGTCGCTCATCCTGCATGGTCGGGTCTCCGGATCGGTAGGCGGCTTACAGAATGTCGGCGCGAGGGAAAACCGTCTGTCTTCGCCGACATGACCTGTCACCCTCGAGGCGCACGCGATTTGTGCCGAATCTGTTAGATTCCGCGTCTCTGCGCCTGAAGGGTCGCAAGGACCGTGCGCGCTTCCGTGCTGAGGGGCTGAGACCCGTTCAGATCTCGGCTCCCGACGTCCGGACATCGGCGTTCGAAGCTGAGGCGCATCGCCAGTCGCTCGCAGTGGCCGACACCGCAGGCGATGCCGAGCACCAAGCCCGTTCCCGCCTCTACGCCACCACCGCCCAAGGCAGCGTCTCATCCCCGCGGAACACCACCACGGTGGTGGCCTCCACCGCGACCGCCTCGATGGCGCGGCTCTCCCGGCGCTCCAAGGTGACGGTGGCCGCGTTGGGCGCGAGTCCGTGGAAGCGCGCGCCGTTCAGTGACGCGAAGGCCTCGAACCGGTCCAGCGCCCCCTCCTCGTCGAACACCTGCACGTAGGTCTGCAAGGCGGTCGGGCCGCAGAACACACCGGCGCAGCCACAGGACGCCTCCTTGGCGCCGCGGACATGCGGGGCGGTGTCGGTGCCGAGGAAGAAGCACGCCTCGCCGGAGGTGGCGGCCGCCCGCAGCGCCAGGCGGTGCCGCTCACGCTTGGCCACCGGCAGGCAATAGAGGTGCGGGCGCAGACCGCCCTGGAAGATGTGGGTGCGGTTGATGACGAGGTGGTGCGGCGTGATCGTCGCCGCCACGCGAGTGCGGTTGGCCCGGACCACGTCGAGGATCTCGGCCGTAGTCGCGTGCTCGACGGTGACCTTCAGCCCCTGGTGGCGGGCGAGCAGCGGGATCAGGCTGCCCTCCATGAACGCCGCCTCGCGGTCGAAGATGTCGATCTCCGGATCGGTGGCCTCGCCGTGGATCAGCAGCGGCATGCCGATCCGCTCCATCCGCTCCAGCACGGGCGCGAGCCCGATCAGGTCGGTGACGCCGGCATGGGAGTTCGTCGTCGCGCCGGCCGGGTAGAGCTTGGCGGCGATCCAGACCTTCTCGGCAAAGCCGCGCTCGATCTCGTCCGGGTCGGTGTCGTCCCGCAGGTAGCAGGTCATCAACGGGGTGAAATCGAGGCCGGCGGGCAGCGCGGCCAGGATCCGCTCGCGATAGGCGCGCGCCGCCGCCACCGTGGTCACCGGCGGGACCAAGTTCGGCATAATGATGCCCCGGGCGAACTGGGCCGCCGTGTAGGGCAGCACCGCCTTCAGCATCGCGCCGTCGCGCAGGTGGATGTGCCAGTCGTCCGGCCGGCGGATGGTGATCCGGTCGGCCGCCGTGGAAGCGGGCGGCTGCGCGGCGGGGAACAGGTCGGCGACGCTCATCGCGGCGGCCTCCTCAGGCCTGCCCGAACGCGGAAATGCCGCCGTGGGCGGCGGACCAGTCGGCCGGCGCGTTCAGGAAGCTCTCGACCTCGGCCAGCGTCTTCGGGTCGAAGGTGCCCATCTCCTTGGCCACCGCCAGCACGTCCCACCACGTGGTGAGGTAGTGCAGTTTGATCCCGATCTCCTGCATCAGCGCGGCGCTGCCGGGGAAGATGTCGTAGTAGAACAGCACGAAGCAGTGATCGACCTGGGCCCCGGCGTCCCGCAGCGCCTGGCAGAAGTTCACCTTGCTGCGCCCGTCGGTGGCGAGATCCTCCACCAGCAGGGTCCGGGCGCCCTCCACAACCTCGCCCTCGATCTGGGCGTTGCGGCCGAAGCCCTTGGGCTTCTTGCGCACGTACTGCATCGGCAGCATCAGCCGGTCGGCGATCCAGGCGGCGAACGGGATGCCGGCGGTCTCGCCACCCGCGATGTGGGTCAGCGTCTCGTAGCCGATCTCGCGCACGATCGTCGAGGCGGCGAAGTCGATCAGTGTCGAGCGCAGGCGCGGGAACGAGATGATCTTGCGGCAATCGATATAGACCGGGCTGGCCCAGCCGGAGGTGAACTTGAACGGCTCGTCCTTGTAGAAATGGACCGCCTGGATCTCGAGGAACATCTTGGCCGCCTCGCGGGCGATCAGCGTCCGGTCGATGGGCAGGAACGACGTGGTCATGCGGCGTGCGCGCTCCGCTGGGGGCACTCTCCGCCGGCGACCGGTCTCGAGTGCGAGGATGGGGAAGGCCTGACCGGTCTCCTCCGCCCTGTCTCCGCCAGCGTCAACCCTGAACCGGCCGCTATCCGCCGCTAGGCCGTGCCGGCCTGGGCCCGCAGCTGCGCCAGATGCCGGATCGCTAGGGCGTAGCCGTGCGTCCCGAAACCGGCCAGCACGGCTGTCGCGGCGAGCGAGACGTAGGAATGATGGCGAAACGACTCGCGCCGGTGGACGTTCGAGATGTGGCACTCGATCACCGGCACCTCGCAGGTGTTGAGCGCGTCGAGGATCGCCACCGAGGTGTGGGTGTAGGCGCCGGCATTGATCACGATGCCGGCCGAACCGACCCGGAAGGCCTGGATCGCGTCGATCAGCGCGTGCTCTGCGTTGCTCTGACGGAAATCCACCTTGAGCCCGAAGCCGCCGGCGGTCTCGCGGCACAGGGCCTCGACATCGGCCAGCGTCTCGCGCCCGTAGATCTCCGGCTGCCGCTTGCCGAGCAGGTTCAGGTTCGGCCCGTTCAGGACCAGGATGGTGTCGTTCATCGTGTTCCTCGCCGCTCGAATGGCGGCTCGCCTCGACTGCGCCCAGGCCCTGTGACACCCCTTCTCCGATCCACGCCCGCATCCGCGATGTGTGGGCGCAGCGAGCCTCAGGGCGAGGGCGTGGGCCGGCTCGCCCCGTTGTGGCCGCGCGTGGTGCGAGGGTCAAACGAGCCGCCGGGTTCACCCTGTCACCGGCGCCGAGATGTCCCGCCCGGGCGGTTCAGTTTCCCGGTGCGCGACGTTATCCCGGACCGGAACCAGACGGACGATCAGGGAGAAGACGCGATGGCAGGATCCCCGAGCGAGGCGCCCGTGGTGATCGCGGTGGCGATCACCGGCTCGGTGCCGCGCAAGAAGGACAACCCGGCCGTGCCGGTCACCGTGGCCGAGCAGGTGGAATCGACGCAACAGGCCTTCGAGGCCGGCGCGACGCTGGCCCATATCCACGTGCGCAACGACGACGAATCGCCCTCTTCCGACCCCGACAAGTTCGCCGTCGTGCAGGAGGGGCTGCGCAAGCACTGTCCCGGGATGATCGTACAGTTCTCCACCGGCGGGCGCGGGCGCGATCCGGCCGCCCGGGGACTCTCGCTGAAGCACCGTCCCGACATGGCCTCGCTCTCCACCGGCTCGGTGAACTTCCCGACCATCGTGTACGAGAACGGCGCCGGCCTCGTGACCGATCTCGCGAGTCAGATGAAGCAGCACGGGGTGCGGCCGGAGATCGAGATCTTCGACCTGTCGCACCTTCACGGCGCCAGGAGGCTGGTCGAGGCGGGCCTGATCGACGCGCGCCCGCACGTGCAGTTCGTGATGGGCATCCAGAACGCGATGCCGGCCGAGGAGCACCTGCTCGACATCCTGCTCGCCGAGACGCGGCGGATCCTGCCCGAAGCCACCTGGACCGCCGCCGGGATCGGCCGCAACCAGGCGGTCGTGATGGACTGGGCGCTCGCGCGCGGCGCCGACGCGGTCCGCACCGGCCTGGAGGACAACATCCGGGTGACGAAGGACCGGCTGGCGGCGAGCAACGCCGAGTTGGTCGGCCTCGCTGCGGAAGCGGTCCGCCGCCACGGCCGCAACGTCGCCAGCCCCGCCGAGGCGCGGACCGCGCTCGGCCTGGCCTGAGACCGTCTTCTCACGGGCCGGACGGCGTGCTAACGATCCGCCCGCGCGGGTGTAGCTCAATGGTAGAGCAGCAGCCTTCCAAGCTGAATACCCGGGTTCGATTCCCGGTACCCGCTCCACGCCGTCTCACCGTCGGAAGCCGATGGCAGCGGCAGCATATCGGATTGGTCTGCGCGCCTCCCGGCCGCGAACGCCCTCAAAGATCCATCGCGCGATCACGCCCGCGAACGTGACCGTGGTCGATGGTCCCGCCCGATCGTCGGACCTGTGACGGTGTGAGACCGAAGCGCTTGCGGAACGTGCGGTTGAAGTAGGACAGGTCGCCGAACCCGACATCGAAGGCGATCGCGCTGACCGGACGGGCATCCTCGGCATCCGTCAGGCGCTGCATCGCCCGGTCGAGGCGGCGGGCGAGGACGAAGCCCGAGAAGGTCTCGCCCTCCGCCTGGAACATCGCCTGGACCTGCCGGCTGGAGATCTGCTGGGCCTGCGCGACGGCCTCCAGGCTCAGGTCCGGCCGGCCGAGGCGCTGCTCCACTTCGGCCTTGAGCGCCTGGATCCGCAGGTCGCGCCGGCTCGGGCCGGGCGCGGAGATCGCGACGCCGGGCTCGCGCACGATGTAGGCCAGCAACTGGGCGAGGTGCTCGCGGACGAGGTCCGCGATGCCCGCGGCCCCCACGGGGATCAGGCCCCGCAGAAGGCTCGCGCCGTAGACGGTCAGCGTCTGCAGCCCCGGATGGTCCCGCTCGATCCGCCGGATGTGACCGGTCTCCAGCGCGGCGAGCGGACCGGTCAGACGCTGCCGGTCGATCGCCAGGAGGTCGATCCGGTCGACCCCCAGTGCGTCGAAGACGGCGTCCCGGCTCGTGGCGACCAGCAGCGCGTCCCTGGAGCAGCAGGCGACCGTGCTCCCGCCCTGGGTCACCTGGAGGCGCCCGATCGCAGGCCGCACCAGCAGCAGGCGCTCGCCCGGGCCCTCGTCGCGCCAGGAACGGGACGGCTCGAACACCGAGGCGATGCCGAGGTCCGGAACGATGCGAATCGCCGTCCGGCCCCGGAACGGAAGGGAATCGGGGTCCGCGCGCGACTCCGGGACGACGCCGGCCGCCGCCCCGCGGGTCACGGCCTGCACCGTGGCGCTCATCGCGGTGGCCAAACCGGGTTTCCCGGCGACGTGGCGGCCAAGCAAAGTCGTTTCGTCATCGCGCCCTCCCTCACCCTGCAGCTGCGCAGCAGTCCATACTCTTGCGCGCCCGAGTCCAAGCGGGTTCGAAATCACCATGCTAGAGCCGCCTAGACATGTCGAGACTTTAGGCATCTTCAACCGAACGTGTCGGCGCCCAAAGTCGCGATGATCTTAAATTAGACAAGTTTTAAACTGGCTGGCCGTCGATTTCTGGCGTTCTTTACACGTCGGACCCGGCCCGGCGGTCGTGGAAGGCGTTCCGACGCGGAATCGCAGGGGTGGGTCTGACAATCATGCGTACCATTCGTCTCGTCGCGATCCTCGGTGCGGGGACCGCCCTGGCCGGGCCGGCCCGGGCCGAGACCGCCGCACCCGTGGTCGCCCTCGACGAAATCTCCGTGACGGCCACCCGCGCGCCGCGCCGGATCGAGGACGTGCCGCAGAGCGTCCAGGTCGTCGATCGCGACCAGATCCGCCAGCAGCTCGCTCTGACCTCGAGCCCCTCGGCGGTGCTTTCGAAGCTGGTGCCGGGCTTCTCTGTGCCGAACGGCACGATCTCCAGCGCCTCCGAGAGCTTCCGGGGCCGCAACCTCCTGGTGCTGATCGACGGCGTGCCCGTGAACACGCCGCTGCGCGACGTCTCGCGCATCCTCAACCTGATCGACCTTAATTCGGTGGAGCGGATCGAGGTGGTGGCCGGCGCCTCCAGCCTCTACAGCGCGGGCGCGACCGGCGGCACCGTCAACTTCATCACCCGGCGCCCGACGGACGGGGCTCCGGTCGTCACCGTCAACACGGCGATCCGGACCTTCACGGCCGACCCGGTTCACGGCGTCGCGCCCGAGACCTCGATCAGCGTGACCGGCAAGGTGCCGGACGGCGTCGATTACGCGTTCACCGGCTCCGGTCGGTTCGCCACCCGCACCTTCGACGGAAAGGGCCGGGAATTGCCCTCCGACGGTCAGCTCGGCCAGGGCGGTGCCGACCGCTTCCAGCTCGGCAACATCAACCTGCGGCTCGGATACGACCTCGATCTCACCAAGCGCGTCGAGTTCGGCCTCACTCAGATCCTGCTCAACCAGGATCCGCGCTACCTGACGGATTACAGCGGTTCCTTCGCCCGGCCCGACTACGCGCGAAGCTATATCGGCCTGCCGGTCGCCGAGGATACGCGCTCACTCTATTTGCGCTATACGGATCGGGATACGCCTCTTGGCAGTTTCTCGATCCTCGGTTTCTATAACGACATCAACAAGCGCTTCAATTATTCGCAATTCGCCTATCCAGCAAACCCGTTCGTCACCTACTCGTTCATCCCCACCGCGCCCACCAGCCTGGCCAACCAGACTGCGCTCGCGACCGAGCGCGGCGGCATCAACCTCACCCTCGATACAGACCTGAGCGCCCTCTTGCCCGGGCTGAAGGTGACCTGGGGCTCCGACATAATCTCGGAATCGACCCGACAGCGGGCGCGGGACGGCAGCGACGTGTTCACGCCCCTGCAGCAGAACAGCTACGCCGGCTTCGCCCTGCTCCAGCTGCCCATCGGCGAGCGGCTGACCGTGCGTGCCGGCATGCGCTACGAGCACTTCGACCTCGACGTTGCAGGCTTCACCCGGCCGACGACCTTCGCGGCCAGCGCGGCGCGCAACGCGCTGGGCTACTCGACCTTCGTGCTGCCGGCCCTCAACGTCACCGGCGGCACGTTCTCCTACTCGGCCCCGACCTTCAACGCCGGCGCGACCTTCAACCTGCTGCCGGGCATCGACCTCTACGGCGGCTTCAGCCAGGGCTACGCGCTCGCCGATATCGGTGCGTTCACGCGCCGGGCCGGGCTGTCCCTCGCCTATGCCTGCCCGATCACCCGTCCGTTCTGCCTGCCGGCGGGCACCACCATCGCGTATTCCAGCATCGCCCCGCAGGCGCAGATCGTGAACTCCTACGATTTCGGCGTCCGCGGCCGGAGCGGGATCTTCTCCGGGAGCCTGGGCGGGTTCGTGTCGACCTCCGACGACGGCACGACGTTCGACCCGCTCACCAACAAGCTGAGCCAGCAGAAGGAGATGATCTACGGGGTCGAGTTCACCGGGAACGCGCAGGTCACGGAGCAACTGAATCTCGGCACCGTGCTCGGCTACCGCGAGGGCCGCTACGACACCAACAAGGACGGGCGCCTCGACAGCTACCTGCCGAACAACCGCATCGGCGCCCCCTTCCACGGCACGCTCTCGGGGACCTACCTGTTCGCGAACGGCGTCTCGCTCCGGGTCGAGGGTGAGGGCTTCAGCGGCCGCGACGCCCGCATCGACCTCATCGGCACCCGCTTCCGCTTGAAGGACGCCTTCACGGTGAACGCCGCCGTCGGCGCGCCCCTGGCCGGAGGCGAGCTCTACGCCTCCGTCGACAACCTGTTCGACCGCGCCTACTGGAATCCGACCGCGACCTCGGTGCGCAACCTAACCGTCTTCGGGCTCGGGCGCACCGTCACCGTCGGCTACCGCAGGACCTTCTGAGGGATGGTCGCCCTCGAAGAGACCGACGACCTCCTGGTCCTGCGCTATCTCGGCCCGACCGAGCCGGGCGACGAGACCGCCTACCTCGAGGCCCTGGAGCAGGTGGGCGCACGGACCGAACCGTTCGCCCTGATCCTGCTGCTCGGCGGCGTCGGCAAGCTTTCGGCGGCCTCCGAGAAGGCGCAGGCCCTCTGGTTCAAGCGGACGCGCGCCGACCTCGAGCGGCACTGCCGCGGCCTCGTGATCGTGCGGCCGGGCTTCGAGGAGGCGGGCGCCGATGTGTTCCGCCGGCTCTGGAACTTCCCGATCGCGATCGCCCCGGACGAGCCCGCCGCCCGAGCCTCCGCGCGGGCCTACCTGACATGAGCGCAGCCTCCTCGGCCCCCGCCGCCGTGACCGTTCCGCCCGACGGGCGGCACGAGCGGTTCTCGCTCTTCGCGGTGCTCGCCGCCCTCTACATGGCGCAGGCGATCCCCTCCTACCTGATCGCCGCCGCACTCCCGCCGATCATGCGCGAGGCCGGCGTGTCCCGGGCGGCGATCGGCTATCTGAGCCTCCTGTTCCTGCCCCTCGTGCTGAAGTTCCTCTGGGCGCCGCTGATCGACCGGGTGCGGCCCTTCGCGCGGGCGCACCGGGCGGGGTGGGTGGTGATGACCCAGGTCGGCGTGATCGGCTGCATCCTCGCGATGCTGCCGCTCGGGCCCACCAACGTGCCCGGGATCATCGGCGTCGGCTTCCTCGCCGCGCTGCTGATCGCGACGCAGGACATCGCCACGGACGGCTACGCCGTGAAGCGGCTGCGGCCGGAGGATCGCGCCATCGGCAACGCCATACAGGGCGGCTCGGTCGCCCTCGGGGTTGTGGTCGGCGGGACGCTGAGCCTCGTCCTCTACCATCATGTCGGCTGGACTGGGATGCTGCTGAGCGCGGCGGCCTTCTCCGTGCCGCCGCTGCTGGCCGCCTTCGCCATGCGCGAGGGTGCGCCCGAGACCGGCGCCACCGCGCCACGGCCCTCGATCCGGGCCTTCCTGCGGCGGCCGGAGGTGCACACCACCCTGTGGGTCGCGCTCACCTACCGGGTGAGCGAGGGGCTCGTGAAGGCCATGGAGGGCGCCTACCTGGTCGATGCCGGCGTTCCCCTCGACAAGATCGGCTACCTGTCCGGCGTCTCGGCGATGACCGCGGGGCTCGCCGGCTCCGGCGTCGCGGCGCTGCTGGTCCGCCGCTACGGCACGGCCGCGACCCTCGGGCTGCTGGGCGGGCTGCGGACCCTCTGCTTCGCCCTGTTCACGGCGCACGCCTTCGGGGCCGTGGTCGGCCTGTGGCCGCTGTTCGGCGCGGCGGGGTTCCAGACCCTGATCCGCTACATGGAGATCGTGGCGCTCTACAGCCTGTTCATGGCGGTGTCCTCGGCGGAACAGCCGGGCACGGACTTCACGATCCTCGCCTGCGCGCAGCTCGTGGTCTACCTCGTCGGCTCGCTGATCTCGGGCAAGCTCGCCGACCTCCTCGGCTACGGCGCCCTGTTCGGGCTCGCGACGCTCCTGTCCGGCCTCGCCACGGTGGCGACCGTCCGGCTGCTCGGGACGGGCCGCGCCAGTCAGGCCACCGGATGACGGGGATCGTCCGGGCGCAGCCGCGCGGCGGCAACGATCAGGGCAAGGCCCAAGGCCGCGCAGGTTCAGAACGGCAGCGCGGGCGCGATCCGGAACGCCGCTCCGCCGCACAGGGCTCCAATCCCCTGGCCGAGCACATGGACGCTCGCGAGCCAGCCGGCGGCCGCGGCCTGGGCGTACCCGGGCACCCGGGCGACCAGGGCGGCGGTGTAATGCGGGGTCGCCAGGGCAATGCCGGCGCCCACCACGACCGTCCCGAGCACGGCGACCCAGGCGGCGGGAGCACAGGCGATCACGCCTGCACCTGCGGCGAAACCCGCAAGCCCGACGCCGAGATTGCTCCGCAGGTTCGGGCCGAGGCGCGGCACCAGGACGAGTTGCGTCAGGATCATCGTCACCGCGACGAGCGCGAAGGTCGCGCCGGCAAGACCCGCAGCGCCCGCCGCGTCGAGGCCGTAGCGCTGCTGCAGGAACAAGCCGAGCACGATCTGGATCTGGCCGAGGCCAAGGGTCAGGGCGAAGCCGATCCCCATGAGCGGCGCGGCCGCGCGCAGAACGCGGCCGCGATGCGCTCCCGCCGGCCTGGCGCCAGGGCTGACGCCCGGGAGGTCGGGCGCGGCCAGCAGGAGCAGCGGGCTCGCCGCCAGAGCCACCAGGGGCACGGCCGTCCCGAACACCCCGACGCCCATCGCCAGCGAGCCGAGGATGCGCCCTGCCGACAGACCGGCACCGAGCCGACCGAGCGCCGCCGGGCGCGCCGTTTCCGCCACCGACCCCAGCACGGCGGCCTGGGCATGCGGCATCACCCCGGCGGCCCCCGCCCCATAGGCGATCCGCGAGGCGACGAGCAGCACCAGGGCTCCAGCGACGGGCAGAGCCGGCACCGTCAGGGCCAGCGCGAACAGGCCGTGGCCGAGCGCCATCAGGGCGGCGAGGGCCGCGAACAGCCGGCGCAGACGCCAACCGATCCCCGCATTCCCCCAGGCCGGCGCGCAGACCAGGAATGCGACCGCCCCGGCGAAGGCGACGCCCCCCATCGCGACCGCGTCGAGCCCGGTGCGCTCGGCCGCCACGGGGACAAGGGCGAGCACGGCCGATTGTCCGAACCCCACCGAGGCCGCGGCGAGGGATAGCCGCCCGGTTGCTCCAGCCCCGGGAGCGCGCGCATCGATCCGAACCATGACACCTCCGTCCGCGCACGGATCTTATTGACTCGATAACCGGCGTGGCAATCGCCAAATCGTATTTTTACAA
>Ga0265798_10001878_pt1 | contig 31677 bp, 21 predicted proteins | sample P3T30metagenome_FD_192430 | JGI IMG/M metagenome (GOLD analysis project Ga0265798, IMG submission 192430) | Plant litter microbial communities from East Loma Ridge, Irvine, California - P3 T30 | ecosystem: Environmental > Terrestrial > Plant litter > Unclassified | place: USA: California... | reverse complement strand
GTGGCTGGTGAAGTAACTGTCGCTGCCATAAAACGTTATTAGGTTAAAAGTTTTCAAATTTACATTTTTTTTCCATTAATAGAAATAGAAAAATAAAAACAAATAAACCCACAAAATATCGAGAAAGTGCCAAAACATTGCACCCAACTCTATACCAAGGGTTTGTGAGGAAGTGTATTTTTGTTTAAAATGATTATAAATTACCACAAAAAGCACGATTAACCCTGCTATTAGGTGGGCAAGGTGTACAATGGTTACAACATATACAAATGTAGTGGTTATTGTGCTTTCCGGGCCGGTAAAAAAGTAACCCGACCTAACTATTTCTCCAAAACCATAAAACTGAGCCACGACAAAGGCTACGCCTAAGCCCAGCGTAGCTAATAACAGCCCCGAAGCTGCCTCGCGCTTGTTGTCTTTAATTGCCTGTACGGCCAGGTGAAAGGTACCACTACTTATTATAATAAGTATAGTGCTTATTATAAAAGCCTGCGGTAACACAAAATCTTTAACCCAGTCTGGGCGGGAGGTACTTACCACATAAGCGCTGGTTAAACCCGCAAACATCATGAACATGCTTATCATGGAAAACCAAAGCAACATTTTTTTAGATCTTGCATTTCTGTCGTAATGCTCTTCGAGCGACATTTTAATCTTCTCCATCGTGTATTATCTGATAAATTTATCTACTATATATATTATTTGCAGCAACGATATGTAAGATACGCTTACAAGCATAAGCTTTCGTGCAGCGGCAGCATCCATCTTACTGTACAGCTTTACGGCATAAAGCAACATCCATAAGCCCAGTAGCAGCACAACCGCACCAGATACATAACTTAGCTTTAAGTCGCCCGTGTAGCCAGATACCGGCAGTAACGATGCCAGTATAAGCCAGCAGGTATAAAGTATAATTTGCAATGCTGTTTTTTTATCTTTCTTACCTGTAGGGAGCATAAAGAAACCTCCTTTTTCGTAATCTTCGAACAAAAACCAGCCTATAGCCCAAAAGTGTGGGAACTGCCAAAAAAACTGTATAAGGAACAGGGTGCCTGCCTCTATGCCAAAATCGTTTGTGGCGGCAACCCAACCCAGCATGTAAGGTATGGCACCAGGAAAGGCACCTACAAAAACTGCAAGAGGGGTTATTGTCTTTAAAGGTGTGTAAACGCTGGTATATAAAAAGATAGATATTGCCCCAAACATTGCCGTTTTAGGGTTAATGCTGTACAGGATGCCAAGGCCTATAACGGTTAGAACGCAGCCCAATATAAAGGCATTACGCACCGATATTGTTCCGGAAGGAACGGGACGGTTCTTTGTCCTGTCCATTAAGGCATCAAGGTCTTTTTCTATAACCTGGTTAAACACATTTGATGCACCAACCATGCAGTACCCGCCTATTGTTAGCAATATGAGCGTAGCCCAGCTAAACGGATTAAGCTCTGAGAAGCCAAGCAGATATCCCGCTACCGACGAGAATACTACGCTAATGGCAAGCCTCGCCTTAGTTATGGCTGCAAAATCTGCAAAGAGTGATTTAAAGGAAACATCGTTTTCTGAAGCGTTCAAAATAATTTTCATTGGATTTTCAAAAACTGGTGCAAAGATAGTCCAAAAAACTTCCATGAAAAAAGAATAGCCTTTAAAACAGGCGTTAAAACTTTTTTTACTATTTTTTTTAATGCCTCACGCAACCTTTCTAACTATTATACGTCTATAGTGTATAATTGCATTGAAAAGGTTGTTGAAGATATTGCTATGAAAAAGAAATTTTAAAACAACTTGCTATGAAAAAGAGGCCTTTCCGTTAACGCGGAAAGGTTTTTTTGTTTATTACGCATCCGGTTCACAGGGCTGATAAAGACTGCTGCGACGAAAGTAGTCGTGCCTCCGGAGATTTCAAAAAAAAATCCCGGACCTTACAGCCCGGGATACTATTATTTATTTCTTTTACTTAGCAACCACAGCACTAAAACAGCTAATGCGCTACCTGTAGTGTTTGCAGCAACATCTGTAATATCTGCGCTCCTGTCGGTCGTAAAAAACTGTTGGCAAAGTTCTATAATTATACCAAATACAACAGCCATTAAAAATACAATCAGCCGTTGCTTCTTATTACTCTCCGGATTGTCTCTTTTAATAGAGAGGTACCACAGTACTGTAAAAATAAAGTAAAAGATACAGTGTACATACTTGTCCGTATATCCATCCTGCACCGGCACTTCGTCAAAATTATGCATACTTACAAGACAGCAAACAGCAACAAATAGAGTCCACAATGCAGCTGCCCCAAAGTATAATTTACGCACCTATAAGCTCTTTATATTGTTCGCTTGTTAACAGCTCTTCGATCTCGGCAGCATCAGAAAATTTTACCTTAACCATCCATCCGTCTCCATAAGGATCTGCATTTACAGTTTCAGGCTTAGATTCAAGGCTGTCGTTAAACGCAATGATCTCGCCGGATAATGGCAAAAATAAGTCAGACACCGTTTTTACAGCTTCTACTGTACCAAAAACCTCATCTTTTCCAAGTGTCTGGTCTAATGTTTCAACTTCAACATACACAATATCACCAAGTTCTTTCTGAGCAAATGCAGTAATGCCCACAGTAGCTGTGTCACCATCAATTTTTACCCATTCGTGGTCTTTTGTGTATTTTAATTCAGCAGGAATATTCATAGTAGTTAGTTTGTTTCGTTCAGGACAAATGTATGCCTTATAAAAATAATTTTAAAATCTTTTTTCAGATTAATTTCCAAAGTTGTACCTCAGCGTAAACCCTGCCCGCACGGTGGTAATAGGGAACGCAGTAGATATAACAGCTTTAGAGAACGAGTGATCGTAATAGAATATAGCCGTAAGGTTTTTACTAAACGAATAGTCTCCCGTTAACTTAAGCGTCCATATATCCTGGCCGCCGCCCAACTGGTTGTTATCATAATCAAGGTAACGCACAATCGTTTGGTTTTTTCTCAGTGTAAAATCGGCCTTTAGGTTAATATCGCTCTTTATTGTATTGGTAGGGTTATCTGCCAGCGAAGAATTTATAATAACATCTTTAATGCGGTACCCCAAACCTATTACATATTCATTACCCTTAACTTCTGTAAGCAGGTTATTATCAAAACTTAAGTTGAGTGTGCGGTCTTTACGTATCTCGGCAAGTATTTTCATAGAGTTTTTCATCTCCATATCTACCCGTATAAGCGGGTTAAATTGCTCGGCTAAGTTAACATTAGATATAATGTTCTTTGTATAAAAATTACCTGCGCCACCATTGTCCCTGTTATTATCTGCAGGGCTTCCGCTCGATGCCCTTTCAGGGTGATAATCAAAGTTAGAGCGGTATGAGTTAATATTATATGTTGCCCTGTACCCACTTTGTAGTGAGAAACGCTTAAACCTGTCTTTAAAGTACTTGTACCTCATTAGCCCGGTATATTTAATCACCCAGCTTGGCAGTGGTGTGTTACGGAACATGCCCATACTTGTCTTGCCTGCATCCTGTCCGGAATAAGCAGATAAAAACGAAGGCAATAATACAGCCTGGCTGTTTTTACCAAAGCCTACCGGAAAGCCTATGTTAGCGTTTGCAAAATTAGCTGCAGTAGGATTAGTGGGATCCGGAGGGAGCGCCCCATATCTCGGTATTGTAGCACCCGGCCCATAATACTGTTCTGCAAGCCTGTTAGCTATAACAAGCCTGTTCTCCCTCATTTGATCAAACGATTCAGAACCATTGACATCACTTGTAGCGAACGCTGTTTTTATTAGTATAGTAGATACACTGTAGTTGCCATAGTTATATGGAGAACGTGGTGTGTAGCCTCTTGTTAAAGGGTCTACATCATACTGCTCAGAGAAATTTTGAGACGATGTTTTTGTAGCATTAAGATCTATAGTAAAGTCAGGGAACATATTTACTGTGGCCGTAAGGTTTAAATCTTTTGTATTATTTTTCAGGAAGTTTTGATTAAATTCCTGATAACCCGTAAGGTAACCTGCTTTAGCCGCCTCATAACGAACATCTGCCTGGCTACCCCATATAAAACCAAGACTTGGTTTTGTAGTTCCTAAAAACCCTACAGACGGAAGGTAACCCGGTAGTACCATACCACTCGTTTCTTCATAACTTACCTGTATGTTCTTAACGCTGGTTACAATACCTAACAAGCCATTTACAAACACATTGCCGGTTTCCTCGGTCTTTGGTGCGGCTGTAACTTTTTCTCCCGGTTTAGGTGCAGCTTTAGGAGCTGCATTTTTAGGTGCTACTTTCTTTTTAGGGCCCAGCCCTATATATTTATAGAAAAGGTCCATGCTGAGCGTTGCATTTAGCTTATGCGAGTTCCTGTTTTGTATGGTGTTACCTAAGGCAATACCTTCTGCTGTTCGTGCCAATGCATCTGTAGATCGCAACCAGTTATACGTAGCGCCATAGCTGTATGTCGATTTTATAAAGCTAAACATTGGCAGCTTATTTAACGGCAGGTCGTAGTTAATAACAAAATTCTGAGTGTGGTTGTTAGCCTGTCCTGTATTCCAGAAATCGTTAAACACAGTAGCGCCTTCAATTGGCCTGTCTGTTTCTGCATCTATATAATTCCTTACAATATTACTGGTAGCAACCTGATAATTAAATTTAAGCGCCCTCGTAATATTATAGTTAAAGCCGTACTGGTAGTTAAAGAAATAATTTCTTCTGTACAGCGGGCTTATAGCTATACCATCTACATCTACATTACGGTATTGCTGCCTGTTGTACTGTCTTATAATGTTAGAGCTAAAAGATACATTAGATGGTAAATAGTTAAAGTTAAAATCACTCAACGCTTTCCAGTACTGGCTCTTTTTCATAAAGGCAGTATTTTTAAACGGCTCTACCGCTTTATTTTGAAAAGCAAAATTGTAATCTGCCGTAACTCTTACCTGCTGGTCGAGCAAATCTTCTATTTCGTAATCGTGATGTTGCGTCTGGTTAAACGAATAACCAAGCGTTACATTTTCCGGGTCATAAACATGCTGTTTTTGTTCCGGAGCTCTGTCTTTCTTAACCCCTATAAAGTTTATACTCTTAGTCTTGGTATAATCTATAGCCCTGTTCTTAATGTTATCCTTTGCTGCCTGGCTCGTTGTAATGTCTATCAATTGATCCAGCTTAACGTCCTGGTAAAACGGGTCGTATTCAGGCGTTATTATCTGCTCACCCACACTGTAGTTAAACGGTATGTTAAGGTGCCACGATTTAGGCAAAAGCTTGCCTGCGCTAATGTTAGTTACAAGGTTATATTGCTTGGTATCTTCCCTGCTCCTTTCGTTAGGACTTTGCTCTATTGTTCCAAATCCTATTGTACTTAAATTACCTGTTGCAGACATGGTTAATAAATCGGCAAAGTTAGTATCCATAGTTGCAACTGCGGCTACACCACCCTTATTGTCCATATCGCTAAGGCGAAGTTCATTAAACCACACTTCTCCCCTTACGTGCCTTGCAACATATTCGCTGTTCTGGTTGTGGTTAAGCGCAAGGTATTCGGTATTATTTTTAATACCCACCATTATGGTGCGCACGTAACCAAAGTTAGGATTACCCTTAATACCTATCCTCATTTCTCCGGGGCCACCGGTTATAGTAGGATCGAGCTCGCTTGCCCTCATGTAAAACACCCCACTGGTACCCTCTTGCGCTACCTGCCCCTGCAATACGAGTATTTTAAGTTTGGTAAGCATTTCGAGTGTAACAAGCACCTCATTATCGGCCGGCCAAACCCTGTCTTCGCTGGAGTTGTTAAACGGCGATAATTCGAGAGGTTTTTCTATCTGGTAATAATTATCTACAAAGTCATTACCAAAACGAAGGAAGCCTATCATTTCGTAATCCTTAATATTAGAATCGGGTATCGGGCGCGGATCTAATGGGTTGCTACCCTCTATAGATAAAGCTTCGGCATGTAAAAACATCCTTAACTTTTTATACTGGCGCATATCCACATTTACATTTTTAAACACAGCGCGAGAATCATTTGGCTCAAGGCCCACATTAGTACTCATAGTACCGTTTGTAGCATATACCTTTAATGATAATGCCTGCTCATTCTGGTTAATAACTGCATTGTTGCTGTATAATTGCTCACGAACAACACCCGGTGGCGATACATAACGAATAGGCACCCTGTCGCCATTTTCCTGAACGTTTAGCGATATTACATCAAAACCTGTAAGGTCTACCGTTGCATCATCCGTAGGATCAGTGTCAATGTCCATAGATTGTGTGTACCTTCTCCATTCACTGCGCACTAAATCAAGCGCACCTAATCTAACGGTTACCTGTTTTTTAAAGCCTGTCATTAAAAGCCTCATAAAACGTACAGAACGTAAATCACTTATACCGTTTATGGCTTCGCGCGTAGGTGTATCTATAGGCACTTTATATAATAACCATCTTCCTGTTACGGTTGTACCATCGCTGGCCTCCCTGCTAAACGGCCTTTCGTCTACCACAAAACCTACTCCTACAGCAGCACGTGGCGCAATGGGCACGTTAAACTTAAAGTAAGAGTCTATGGTATTCATGGTATTGTCCTTGTTTATGTCTTCAACATCCGGCAAGGTGGTAGAACCCCTGTTAGTATCGCCCACATCTACAGGCGAGTTACCCTGGGTACCATTATAATTTTTATACCGGTTTACAACACTGCCATCTGCTGCAAGAAAGAACTGGTAGTTATCTCCGGCAGGGTCATCAATACCTCTAAACAAAGGATTTGCTGCAGCTTCTTCAGCATCGCCTAATCCATCTAATCCTACATCCTGAAGGGCGCGGTTAGCCCTGTCTGTATCGAAGGCATAAATAAGCGATTGAGACACTGGTACCCTTCCTAACGGGTTTGTTACAGTTGTAGCGCTGCCATCTGTACCCGGAAGCCCGTTCTCGTACTGTTTCCTGTTATCTTTTAAAATATCTTCCGACATTTCGCCCAGGTGAATCTCGAAAGTACCCGTATTATCATCCGAAGTTATAGCATCTCCGGCATTGGTACCATCGCTTTGGTAAGGATCCATCATCCAGAACTGGATATATTCTACGTTTGTTTGTTCAAAATTGGTAGAGGTAATAGCGCGCATAATAGCACCCCAGTTAGTTGCAGCATCGGCCTCGTTAAAACCATTTATCGCATTAGTATTAAAATTGTAAGGGCCCCTTTCCTGCGGAAAGTAACTAAGGTCGAGTGTTGTTACAACGTTTGTAGATCCGGGAACAACATCTGTTGCAGGGTATAGCTCCTCATAATAAATACGCCTGTTCTCGTTTTGAGAAACGTCCCTGTCAGACAGGCCTGCCGGCCTCTGGCTGCTGCCATAAAAAACAGGGTCGATGCTGTACCATGCAAGTTTTGCCCTTTTGTTATAGATAGAGGGATCGTTTGGAGACGGCTCAGAACCATCTACAAATATAGGAATACTGGATAACGACCAGCCGGAAGCACCGCGCATATCTATAGTACTTTGGGAACCCTCAAAATCGTCTACATATGTTGTAGCCTCACCGCCAAACTGGTCTGCTTTAGAGGCTCCCGGTTTTAGCATGGCCACCTCTCCCCTAAACGAGAAGTTAGAAGGCACATCTGTATCCATAAAAGGCAGTTTGTTTACTAACCTTGTAAACAAAGGCACCTCTGTGCTATAGGTTGTATTAAGTCCGAAAATTGTATTGTTAACAGATTCCTGGCCGTAGTTGGTCTTACTTGTAAACGGCCTTTCGGACATGTTAAGCAAGGTAGCCCCCACTAAGAACTTGTCGTTAAATTTATGCTCTACGTTAACCCCCGCAAAACGCCTTGTTTGCTGGCCAAAGGTCGAGTTGTTTTCTACAGATACCTCTATAGGTGTATTAGATGCCTGCAGCGATGTATCTAATATTTGTACAGTACCAACCTGGTAATTTACGGTATAATCCTGCCCCTCTACAAGTGTACGGCCACCTGCTGTAACCACTACAGATCCCTGCGGCACGTTGAATGCGCCAAGCGATATACCATTACCACCGGTTGATTTAAAACGCCCCTTTAACTGGAACTTATTTTTCTGGCTTTGCTGTAAAGCAGCGGCCTGCGTGCTTTTATAAAGCTCGCGGTAAACGTACTTTTGCTGATTGGAGTTAAATGCGGTTTCCTGGTCTAAATTATAATCGGCATTTACACCCGGAGTGTTAGTACCCAGTTTATCGAACAGGTATTCACCAAATGGCTCAACCGTTGTAAATATAATACGACCGTTTTGTGCATCAACCGTTAAGCCATTCTGGAAATCGAAGAAACCATCCCCGCCCGTTTGCGGATCGCCCGCATAGGTAAGCCTGTCTAAATTAAACACCCTAAGCAATGGGGTGTCGGCTACTTCTGCCTCATTCCCGGTACCGTTAGGTAATGGTAATCCACCACTTGTTACAGGTACTGCAGGGTTAATGTAATTTAAAGGAGAAGGATCTGTGTAAAGGATGTTAAACCTAAAATCTTCCTGAGCTAACTGGTACGCATTAGGTATCTGATAAATATTTTTCATCATCAGGTCCCAAACCGGTTCGTTTACCCTGATAAGGTTACTCTTAAGCATTTTTAAGATAAGGCTCTGGGTAACAACATTGGTAACCTCATTATTTGTATTGGTTTCCGGAGTAGTTGCAGATACACCATCGGTACCAAACTCTCCAACCTGGTAAACCTCTTCGCCTACAGTATATTGATAGGCAACGGCAAGAACCTCATCGTTATTAAGCTTTTGATTTAGGGATATATATCCTAACTGAGTATTGTAGGTATATTCGCTACTGGTAAGTTTTCGCGCATTTTCAAGTTTAGAGTAATCAGATCCTTCAGTTGCATCAAGCGGAGCCCTAAAACTGCGGCTGCTTGTGGTAACGATTTCCCTAATTGAGGGATCTAATAAACTTGTACCCGTACCAATTATTTCCGGGTCAAGGTTGTTATTGCCGTTATCAGGAAAACTATTAGCCCCTACATTATAAAATGCTGCTCCGGCGGCATCAAACCCTACTGCCTGATTACTAATATCTGCGCCCTGTGGCACACCATCAAGAGGGCTTACCTTTGTTAACGGCGATTCACCTAAATCCTGTAGTGCAATTATATTTCTTGCGTTGTTTTCGGCGGCATTAATACGGTTTTGCTTATTGGTAACCCAAACCTCTATACGTGTAATCTGCACACGGCTGTCTATAAGCGGATAGCTTTTTAATGCCCTGTCATATTGATTCCTAAAAAATTGCGAAAGGAAGTAGTGCCTGTCTGCATCATACTCTAATGCAAATAAGGCAAAGTCCTGTACCGTACCACCACCCTGTGCGGTTACTGTTTTGGTTTGCGACTTTTGTTCTGAAAATATACCTGTAACGGTGGTTTTACCAAACTGAAACTGCGCCTTAACACCAAAAAGGCTCTGCGCTCCTCTTACAAGGGAGTTTGACAGCGGGAAACTCACATTACCTACTTCTATTTTTTGGATGATATCATCCTCTGTAGGAGTGTATTCGAGCTTTATAAGATTTTGAAAGGCGAATGTAGATTCTGTATCATAATTAGCATTTACAGCAAGCCTTGTACCTACCTTACCCTGAAGGCTCATGCTGATTCGCTGATCAAAATCAAACGTAAAGGTTTTTCTGTTACGGGGCGATATTGCCGGGTTATCCTGTTTTGTATAGCGTACACCAAGATCTATCTCTACAGATCCCTGTGGCTTTACATCTATGGTATTACTGCCAAATATAGTCTCGAAGAAACCAGAGTTTACATAGTAGCGGGGTAAAAGGTCTTTTTGCTCTTTTTCTGTGCCCTTACCATCAATGGCTTTAGATTTTTGTTTGTAGTAATCACGCATCGATTCGCGAAGCACAAGCTCCTCAAACTGTTCTGGCGTTAATATAATAGGATAGGTAATATTAAAACCGTCCATTTTGTTGGTATAAATATACCTGTTCGTTACAGGGTCATACGTATATGCCGCTATAATGCTGTTGGGATTGTTAAGTTCTATCTTACCACTATTATAGCCTTTTATAGTGTCGCGAGACGCTTCATTATCTTCCTCTTCCTCAACAACCTGTGCCTGGGCAAGGACGCTGATAAATAATAATAATAATGAAAAGCTATATTTTAGTTTTGTATAAAATTCTTTAGAGTACTCTGTTTTCAAGGACTATAAATTTTTTAATGCTTGTTTTATAATTGCTTCTACGGTTGCTGATGGTGTGTCTTTAACAATTTTTTCGACAGCTTTTTCTGCTAATTTTTTGTTAAAGCCTAATACCTCCAAGGCAGATAACGCCTCTTCTTTGTTTGTATTGTTACCGGAAATAGAAACTTCGTCCAAATCGTACAGTTTTAACACTTTATCCTTTAAGTCGAGGATAATGCGCTGTGCAGTTTTAGCGCCAATACCTTTAATAGATTGTATGGTACCTACGTTGCCGGAACCTATTGCATGTATTACCTCCTTAGGCTCTAACGATGACAACATGGTCCTGGCTATGCTTGCGCCAACCCCGGAAACCGACAATAATAGTTTAAAAAGTTCCCTTTCGGCTTTCTCTACAAAGCCAAAAAGCGTGTGCGCATCTTCCTTTATTTGTAAAAAAGTATACAACTTTATATTTTCCGAATCCGGCAGGAGCGAATAAGTGTGCAATGAAATGTTAACGTGGTAGCCCACGCCATGGCAGTCTATTACCACTTCGGTAGGAGTTTTTTCTACCATTCTCCCCTCAAGATGTGCTATCATAGATATTTTTTAAACCGTACCAAAAATAACAAATTTATGTTATCCCACACCAATGTGCTATTTTTTAGGCATTTTAAGGCGCTTTTCTTTTTCCTGCGCATCTACAACCGCTACAGCTGCCATGTTTACCATCTCTTCTACACTTGCGCCAAACTGCACAATGTGTACCGGTTTATCCATACCCATCATGATAGGTCCTATAGAAACTATCTTGTCTAATTCTTTTAAAAGCTTGTAGGTAATATTAGCCGATTCCAGATTAGGGAATATAAGCGTATTTACTTTTTTACCTGCCAGTTTAGAGAACGGGAATTTACCCTGGTGCATTTCCGGGTTAAGGGCAAAATCTGCCTGAATTTCTCCGTCTACAAGCAGGTCCGGATGGCTTTTATGAAGCATTGCTACTGCCTGGCGTACTTTTACAGCACTTGGATCTGTAGATGAACCAAAGTTAGAGAACGACACCATTGCAATTACAGGCTCTATGCCAAACAGCCTTGCCGTACGGGCGGTTAATATGGCAATATTTGCCAGTTCCTCTGCAGTAGGGTTAGGGTTTATAGCAGTATCTGATAAAAATATAGGGCCACGCTTGGTAAGCATCATGTTTGTAGTAGCCACGCGGCTTACACCTTCTGCCCTGTTTATCAATTGCAAAATAGGCTTTACAGATGATGGATAACTACGCGAATATCCTGTTATCATAGCATCGGCATCGCCCATATTTACCATCATTGCGGCAAAATAGTTACGCTGGCGCATCCATTTTTGCGCATCGAGGTAATTAATACCCCTGCGCTGCCTTGCCTGCCAGAACACCTGGGCATACTGGTTAAGCCTCTCGTTTTCATGATCGGTCTTAGGGTCTACAATAAGCACTTCATTATCAAAACCTATTTCTTCTTTAAGCTCTATAATTGTTTCACGGTTACCTAAAAGTATAGGTTCTCCTATACCCTCTTCCATTACTATTTGTGCGGCTTTAAGCACATCCAGCTGGTCGGCCTCGGCAAACACAATACGTTTAGGATCGGTCTTGGCGCGGTTAGTAAGCAATCGCACCATTTTATTGTCGTTGCCTAAACGCTCTAATAATTCTTCGCCATATTTTTCCCAGTCGGTAATAGGCTTCTGTGCCACACCACTTTCCATGGCAGCCCGCGCTACGGCAGGAGCCACAACAGCAATAAGCCTTGGGTCGAAAGGTTTAGGTATAATATAATCGCGCCCAAAGTTTAGTTTAGTTTCGCCATAGGCAATATTAACCTGCTCTGGTACACTTTCCTTAGCAAGTTCTGCCAGTGCACGTACGGCTGCCATTTTCATGGCCTCGTTTATTTTAGTCGCCCTAACATCGAGCGCGCCCCTAAAAATATACGGGAAACCCAAAACATTATTTACCTGGTTAGGATGGTCGCTACGCCCGGTAGCCATAATAACATCTTTACGCGTGGCAACAGCAAGGTTATAATCTATTTCGGGTACAGGGTTTGCCATGGCAAACACTATAGGGTCTGGCGCCATGCTTAAAAGCATATCTGCCGTAAGCACGTTCCCTACAGATAATCCCAAGAACATGTCTGCACCCTTAACGGCTTCGGCAAGGCTTTTGGGTTCGCCTTCCTGCGCATATTTTAAGTGCATAGGCAGCAGGTTTGCCCTGCTTTTTACAATCATGCCGTCTATATCAAACATAGTAATATTCTCTGCCTTAACACCTAATAGCAGATAAAGGGCAGCACAGGCGAGCGCGGCAGATCCGGCTCCTGAAACTACAATTTTAAGGTCTTCGAGTTTTTTACCGGCAAGATCTGCCGAGTTTAACAATGCCGCCGACGATATAATAGCTGTACCGTGCTGGTCGTCGTGCATCACCGGTATATTAAGCTCTTCTACAAGTCGCCTTTCTATCTCAAAAGACTCCGGTGCTTTAATATCCTCCAGGTTTATACCGCCAAAGGTTGGCGCAATATTTTTTACGGTCTCTATAAACTTATCTACATCTTTAGTATCCACCTCGATATCAAAAACATCAATATCGGCAAATATTTTAAACAACAGGCCTTTACCTTCCATAACCGGTTTAGAAGCCTCGGGGCCTATGTCGCCCAGGCCAAGAACGGCTGTACCGTTGCTTATTACCGCTACAAGGTTACCCTTTGCCGTGTATTTATATACTTTGGTTACATCTTTTGCAATTTCCAGGCAGGGCTCTGCAACACCGGGCGAATATGCCAGGGAAAGGTCTCTTTGGGTTGCATAGGGCTTAGTGGGTACTACCTGTATTTTTCCGGGGTGTGGCTTTGCGTGGTATAGCAATGCTTCCCGTCTTTTGCTGTATTGGTTCATTCTTTTTGCTATTGTTATAGAACTCGCAAAGGTAAGCGTCTCGTTTTAAATGGGAAATTTTTAGCGCTATTCTTTTTTACAGTGCATGCAAGCCTTGCGCTGCAAAATATAAGCATGTTTATTTGCCAAAATAATCTTGTATTAATTGCTCATTCAGGTTTCTTTTACCAATAACCGGTACATGTATAAAAAATGTATATTTGGTACTTAAACAAGACTACATGAAAAAATTAGTGTACATTTTTATCATTGCTGCTTTAGGTACAGTATCATGCGCACAAAAAGAGACCGTTACTGCACCTAACCAAAAGCTTGAAACTCTATTAGAAAGATACCACGAAGAAAGCCTGAAGCTGTTCCCGTTTAGTGCAACTATGGCAGGAGATGACCGTTATAATAACATTTTTGCTAATGGCCTTGACGAAAAATACATTAAAGAACAAATAGATTTTTTTACTAAATATAAAAAAGAGGTTGCCGGCTTTAAAGATGAAGAGCTAAATGCAAACGACCTTATAAGTAAGCAGGTGCTGGAGTTTGAATGTGATAAAAACATAGGGCAGTTAGGCTTTAGGGAAGACCTCATGCCCCTTAACCAGTTTTCGAATGTGCCACTTATGATTGCCCAACAGGCAAGCGGCACCAGTGCACAGCCTTTTAAAACCGTAAAGGATTACAACAACTGGCTGGAGCGCCTTGAAGGTTTTAATACATGGCTGCAAATGGCCATACCTAAAATGAAGGAAGGTATAAGTAAAGGGTATGTTTTACCTAAGGCATTAACGCTTAAGGTTATTCCGCAAATAGAATCGATGACTACCGCCGATGTAAAAAGCCATTTATTTTACAGCCCGATAAATAACTTTCCCTCCTTGTTTACCGATGCCGAAAAGAAAGACCTTACCGATAAATACACCAAAATTATTGGCGAAAAACTTATCCCGTCATTCAAAAACCTTTACAACTACGTTAGTACCGATTATCTTGCTGCCAGCAGGACTTCGAGCGGAATATCGGCCATTACAGATGGTGCTAAGTATTACGACTTCCTGATAAAAAGCTACACTACAACTGATATGAAGGCCGACGAAATTCATAATCTTGGACTTAAAGAGGTGGCGCGAATCACTGCTGAAATGGAAAAAGTAAAAGCCGAAGTTGGTTTTAAAGGTACACTTAAAGAATTCTTTGATTATGTGCGCAACAAAAAAGAGCTCATGCCTTTTACTAAGCCGCAGCAGGTTATAGATAATTATAATGCCATCTATAAAAAAATGCAGCCTAACCTCGATAAGCTATTTGGCATTAAGCCGAAGTCGGGTTTTGAGGTACGCAGGACCGAAGCATTTAGGGAAGCAAGTGCCAGTGCAGAGTACAACCAGCCATCGCTTGATGGCAGCCGCCCTGGTATTTTTTACGTGCCGCTGCCCGATGTTAGCAAGTATAACGTGTATGATAATGAAGACTTGTTTTTACACGAGGCCATACCGGGACACCACTACCAGATATCATTACAACAGGAAAACAAAGCCTTGCCGTCTTTCCGCAAAACAATTTGGTTTAATGCCTATGGCGAAGGCTGGGCTTTATATACCGAGTCGTTAGGAAAAGAACTCGGCTTGTATACAGATCCTTACCAGTACTTTGGGATGCTTAGCGCAGAGATGCACCGTGCCATTCGCCTCGTGGTAGATACCGGTTTGCATACTAAAAACTGGACCCGCGAGCAGGCCATACAATATTCTCTTGACCACGAGGCCGAAAGCGAGGCAAGCATTATTGCCGAAGTGGAGCGTTATATGGCAATACCGGGCCAGGCATTGAGTTACAAAATAGGCCAGTTAAAAATACGCGAACTCCGTGCAAAAGCAGAAAAAGAGTTAGGAGATAAATTCAGCATTAAAGAATTCCACAACCAGGTGCTGGATGCAGGTTGCCTTCCATTAAAAGTTTTAGAAACTAAGATTGATGCTTGGATAGCAGCGAGTAAAAAGTAAACAACAAAGCCCTGCATGATAATGCGGGGCTTTATTGTTCCTGGTTAACGGCGTTATTAATCTTCCTTTTCGGTTACCTTACGTATCATACCGTTGTCATACCACTCTTTAATTTGCTTTTTAGGCACGGCATGGGCATCGTTCCTGAAAGGCTTTTCATGCAGGCCATTAAAACCGGAATAATCGTCGGTCATAAACTGGCTTTGCACCAGGTACACGCTATCGCCTTTTATGGCGGTTACTTTTAGCAGGGTAAATACCTTGTCTTCCAGTTTAACATCATATATATGCCCTGCCTCCGGCTTAAGCACGAGGCGTGCGGTTGTGCGGCTTTCTTGTATACCTGTATTAATAGCCAAGCCTAAAATTGCTACTATAACGGCTAAACCACTGTACATCCACCACGATGGCAACTTTTTAATCTTTTTATAACTTTGTTTCAGGCTTTCTGTAAATACCGCTTTATCGTATACTGCATTGCAATTTTGACAATTGGCTGCTGCTTCTTTTCCGTTAGGCATAAAAGGGATAAAGAAAAGTGTTGCATACTTCTGGTATATCACCATTCTCATTGTACCAATACTATTACACGTAGGGCACGGAGCTTCTACCGTAGTATCAGCTACAAGGCGTTTTTTTAACTGTATTAATAAACTTACTACCATATACTTTATTTAATAGCGGGCAAAAGTATATATTCTTATAAAATATGAATGTGGCAATTAAATATTTAACATTGCATATTAGTTAGTTAGATAATTATATCCTTTGCATATCAACCTGAGTTAATTATTACAACTTCAAAAAATCGATATTTCTTGTCAGGCCCGCAAACTTGGTACGCTTTACTGCAGAGTTTTTAAAGACTGCCCTAAAAGTATCTTCGGTAATTTCTTCCCAGTCTTTTTTAGTTAGCGATAATAAGTCAGGGTGCGGGCTAAAGAGGGGTTCGCGGTGCGGTTTAGAAAAGCGGTTCCAAGGGCAAACGTCCTGGCACACATCACACCCAAAAGCCCAGTCATTAAAACTGCCTTTCATATCGTTAGGTATGTTTTCTTTAAGCTCTATGGTAAAGTATGATATGCACTTGCTGCCATCTACCACGTAGGGTGCAATAATAGCCTCTGTAGGGCAGGCATCAAGGCAGGCGGTACACGAACCGCAATGGTCGGTCACGGCATGATCGTATTCCAGGTCGAGATCTATAACCAGTTCTGCAATAAAAAAGAAAGAGCCCACCTGTTTGCTCAGCAGGTTGCTGTTCTTGCCTATCCATCCAAGTCCGCTTTTTGCTGCCCAGGCTTTATCGAGCATAGGTGCCGAATCTACAAAGGCCCTGCCCCCTACTTCGCCTATATTTTCCTGTATAGAGTGCAGCAGTTCCTTCAGCTTTTCTTTAATTACAAAATGATAATCCTGCCCGTAGGCATATTTAGATATTTTGTAGGTGCCTTCGGGTTGTTTTTCTTCGGGGTAGTAATTCAGCAGTAACGACACCACGCTTTTGGCATCATCTACCAGTAAGGTTGGGTCCAGACGTTTATCAAAATGGTTCTCCATGTACTGCATCTGCCCGTGGCGGTTTTCGTTGAGCCATTTTTCCAATCTCGGTGCTTCTTCTTCCAGAAAGCCTGCTTTAGATATACCGCACGACATAAAGCCCAAACGTTTTGCTTCGGCTTTTATAAAATCGGTATGTTTGGATTTAAGATTTATGAATTAAGATTTAAGATTTAAGATTTAAGATTTAAACTGCACACACGCAATTAGTGCCTGAAGCAATTATATTAAGATTTTTGATTAATTTGTTTTACTTTGATTGTTTTTAATGAACTCACAAATATAGCTGTCAACTCATTTCCTTCTTCCAGATATATTCAACTTCAGCTTTATTTATCCACTGTTTATCCATTATAATTTCCAACCAAAATAATGTTTCATCGGACTCTTCTGCTACTATAGTCATTTTTGCAATAAATTCTTTATCGCTCCTAGCCCTGCAAACAGCCCGGTAATTAGCACCAACAGATGTTCCACTTCTTACAATTTGATTTGCAACTGCCCTGCCTGCAATTGTATTTGGAAGTTTATCTATTACATCAATTATTATCAATGAATATCTTTTAGTCCTGAATTTTAGTTCATCTGATGTCATAACGTTGTGGCTAAATCTTAAATCATCATTCAAAAATCTTAAATCAAAACAATCCTCCCTGTATTCCCGGTTTTATCTTACCAAGATGCTTATAGGCTTTCTCGGTAACTTCGCGACCCCGGGGTGTACGCATTATAAAGCCTTCCTGTATAAGGAAAGGCTCATATACTTCTTCTATGGTCTCGCTGCTCTCTGACACTGCTGTAGCGAGTGTAGAAAGCCCCACCGGGCCACCTTTAAATTTATCGATGATCGTGGTAAGTATTTTGTTGTCCATCTCGTCCAGGCCATGGGCATCTACGTTAAGCGCACGAAGCGAATAACGCGCGATCTCGATGTCTATTTTGCCGTTGCCTTTTATCTGGGCAAAATCGCGCACACGGCGCAAAAGAGCATTGGCGATACGTGGCGTACCACGGCTGCGACCTGCTATTTCTATTGCAGCCTCCATACTTATAGGCATATTTATTATCATGGCACTGCGCTGCACGATGGTGGTAAGCAACTCTGTAGTGTAATATTGCAAACGGCTCGATATACCAAAACGCGCACGCATAGGAGCCGTTAAAAGGCCCGATCTCGTAGTGGCGCCTACCAGTGTAAACGGACTAAGCCCTATTTGTACTGATCGTGCATTGGGACCGCTCTCGATCATGATATCTATCCTGAAATCCTCCATTGCCGAATATAAATACTCTTCTACAATGGGGCTAAGGCGGTGAATTTCGTCTATAAACAATATATCGCGCTCGTCGAGGTTGGTAAGCAAACCGGCAAGGTCGCCGGGCTTATCCAGCACGGGGCCCGATGTTATTTTAATGCCCACTCCAAGCTCGTTAGCCAATATGTTAGCCAACGTGGTTTTCCCTAATCCCGGTGGCCCGTGAAAAAGGGTATGATCCAGCGCTTCGTTACGCATATTAGCCGCCTGCACAAATACCAGCAAATTTTCGAGCACCTGGTCCTGCCCGGTAAAATCATCAAAGGAGAGTGGCCTGAGTTTCTTCTCAAGGTCAATCTCCTCCGGGTTAAAATTTTTATTGGTAGGGTCTAAATTCTCGTTCATACCGCAAAGATAATTCAATTTGGGTTAAACCCTTACATTCGGTAGCCGTCAGACAAGATTTCATTCCACTCCGGATGATCGTTTACATAATTGGCAACAAATGTGCAAGATGGCACTACCGTAAGCCCATTATCTTTAGCGCATTGCAGGCTTTGCTTTACAAGGTCGGCGGCAATACCCTGTCCGCGCAAAGGCTCGGGAGTTTCGGTATGGGTAAGATATATTTTTTCGCCTTCGCGAATAAATTCTAAAAAGGCTGTGCCTCCCTTTGTGTGGAGTTCAAACTGGTTTTCGTCTTCGTTTACTTTAAAGGTCGTGGTGTTGCTGTTTTTCATAGTGTGATTTTTAATAAAGGTAAAATTATTTAGATAATGAGACTATTAATTTTACCACAAAGGTCGCAAAGATATTTCACAAAGTTCACAAAGCTGATTACCAAACAGGTTTGTGTAAGCAAGCAGGAACACAAAGCTGCACTCATAAAAGGTTTAAAAAACGAATGGCCCAACAGCCCTGACAGAGCCGGTATCCTGCCGACCGCAGGAAGGCAAATAAAGGCGATGGCAGGAACTACGATTGCTAAAGTGCGCCTGGCCTTTTGCTCCCAGCCCCCTAACCCCCAAAGGGGGAATTTAACTACACTTTTTAAATAGACTTAATAATATTGTTAAAAATTATATCTTTAGCGAAACAAACCACAGTTATGACAGAAAACGAACACGAAGACAAACACTTAAAGCGCGAACTCGGCTTACTGGACGGCACTATGCTTGTTGTAGGTTCTATGATAGGGTCGGGTATATTTATTGTGAGCGCAGGTATTATGCAACAGGTGGGCAGCGCGGGCTGGCTTACCCTTATTTGGATAATTTCCGGACTTATGACTATGATCGCTGCCGTGAGTTATGGCGAGCTTAGTGCTATGTTTCCTAAAGCGGGCGGGCAATATGTATACCTTAAGGAAGCGTACAATGAACTTGTTGGCTTTTTATACGGATGGAGCTTTTTTGCGGTAATACAAACCGGAACTATTGCCGCCGTAGGTGTGGCCTTTGCCAAATTTGCAGCTTACCTTTACCCTCCTGTAAGTGACCAGAATATTTTATACGAAATAGGCAGTTTTAAACTGAATGCTGCGCAATTGGTGTCGATCGCCATTATTATAATGCTTACCTATATAAATAGCCGCGGGGTTAAGAATGGCAAATACATTCAGACTATTTTTACAGTAGCCAAAATAGCATCGCTGTTCGGGTTGATAATTTTCGGATTCATATTGGCTGCCAAAGCCGAAGTTTGGGATGCCAACTGGGCCGATGCATGGACACCAAAAATATACAGTAAAGATACCGGATCATGGACCGTTATTGGCGGAAGCATGTTATTCTCGGCAGTAGCGGCCTCTATGGTGGGTTCGCTATTTAGCAGCGATGCGTGGAATGGCGTAACGTTTATATCGGGAGAAATTAAAAGACCGGAGCGTAATGTAGGCTTGAGTTTATTTTTCGGAACACTGATCGTTACTATTATCTATATCTCTGCAAACCTAATGTATGTCGCCGTTATGCCACTTGATGCTATTGCCTTTGCCCCAAGCGAACGTGTGGCGGTGGAAGCTTCGCAATACATTTTTGGCACTACAGGCACCTATATTATTGCCGTTATGATCATGGTTTCTACCTTTGGGTGCAATAACGGGTTGATACTTGCCGGTGCCCGTGTGTACTATACTATGGCTAAGGATGGGCTTTTCTTTAAGAAAGCGGCTTCGTTAAACAAGGCAAGCGTACCGGGTTGGGGGTTGTGGTTTCAGTGTATCTGGGCTTCGGCGTTGTGCCTTACGGGTAAGTATGGCGACCTGTTAGACTACGTAATGATCATCGTGGTAATATTTTACATCCTGACGATTTTTGGCATATTTATTTTGAGGAGAAAAATGCCCGATGCCCCAAGACCCTATAAGGCTTTTGGCTACCCTCTACTACCGTTAATTTATATTATACTTGCAACGGCTTTTTGTGTGGCTTTACTAAAAGACAAAACCAATACCTGCGGATGGGGAGTGCTCATAATGCTTGCAGGGATACCGGTTTATTATTTGAGTAAAAGGAAGGCAGCGTAAATGAAGAAATTTGATATTACCATATCTTAGAATCGGTTAGCAAGGCTTAACTATAAACAACGATCTCCCCCGTTTCCGGGGGAGATCGTTGTTTTACATAATGCCGTTAATATCTTTATCCCTGGCACTCAGCCTAAACGATAAACAACAATCTACCAAATTTAAACGATTCCTGTACGGATAACTCACCCAGTACCCAACTCAAATAAGATATAGTGGCCAGCAAGTTTATGACTGGCAAAGTAAACCACCACAAGCGCAACGACTTATTGGTATTTATGCTCACACAGGGTTAATCAACATTTTTGTAAACTTCGGGGACATCATATTCAGTTTTAAGTTGGATATTTTCACACTTATTGGCATCATACCATTCTATCCGTTTAATTTTGTCTTGTTCATATACACCAATCGGATAACTCCTTGAGTAATTCATAATTTGATTTAACGAAACTGGCGCATAGTTTGAAACAAATATTACAGACTCTATAAATTTGGCATCTTGAGCAACGGAAATATTTTTATCAAAATATTGAACATGATAAAAAAAACGTTCTTTAAATTTTTCGTTTTCATTACATGTCGGTGAATTAAAGTTAGATGATTTACACGAGATCATTAGTATTGAAAAAAATAATAAAATTATAAAGTTTTTCATATTTTTAAATTAAGGTACTATTATATCTTCTGCAAGCGGGTCAATATTCATCCACCTGCCCAGTGGGGGTCATAATTCCGCGCACCGTAGTCATACATGTTAAGCCCCAGCTCGTCCTGCAGCTCTGCACTACGTGCGGTATGTTCGTTAAAACTATCTCAAAGTTTTAACTCCATAATCATTGTACTTATAATTATAGCTAATATATTGAATGCTTTCAAACTATTGTTAAATTAATATAAAGTCGAACCTTCAACCGACAAAAAAGGCTACCCGTTTGGATAGCCTTCTTCTTGTTTTATATTTATTAAGAGTGGTGCAGTTCTTCTTCACCCTCTTTCATAGGAACTGTTTGAGGAACAAAGTCTTCATCATGTCCAGGTTTGCTGTAGTCATAAGGCCACCTGTATACTTCAGGTATTTCGCCCGGCCAGTTACCGTGAATATGCTCTACAGGAGTTGTCCACTCCAGTGTGTTGGCCCTCCATGGGTTCTGGATCGCTTTTTTACCTTTAAATATGCTGTAGAACATGTTCCACAGGAATACTAACTGGAATGCTGCTCCTATAAGTGCAAACATTGTGATAACAACGTTTACATCGGCAAGGTCATCAAATAGCGGGAAGTTAGTGTTAGTATAGTAACGTCTTGGTAAACCTGCCATACCTACAAAGTGCATTGGGAAGAATACTCCGTAAGCACATATTGCAGTTACCCAGAAGTGAATGTAACCAAGCGTTTTATTCGTCATCCTTCCGTATAATTTAGGGAACCAGTGGTATATACCGGCAAACATACCGTATAGTGCAGAGATACCCATTACAAGGTGGAAGTGAGCTACCACAAAGTAGGTATCGTGTACGTTAATATCAAGCGTACTATCACCAAGTATAATACCTGTAAGACCACCTGTAATAAATGTAGATACGAAACCTATTGAGAACAACATGGCAGGGTTCATTTGCAGGTTACCCCTCCATAATGTAGTTATCCAGTTAAATGCTTTTACAGCAGATGGTATTGCAATAAGAAGCGTTGTAAAGGTAAACACAGACCCAAGGAAAGGGTTCATACCCGAGATGAACATGTGGTGACCCCAAACGATTGTTGAAAGGAATGCAATAGCTAATATCGAAGCAATCATTGCGCGGTAACCAAAGATTGGCTTACGGGCATTTGATGTCATAATTTCAGAAACAAGACCCATTGCAGGAAGGATTACAATGTAAACTTCCGGGTGGCCAAGGAACCAGAAAAGGTGCTCGAACAATACCGGCGACCCGCCCTGGTAATGTAGTACTTCTCCAGCAATATAAATATCAGAAAGGAAGAACGAAGTACCAAAACTTCTATCCATGATAAGTAGTAAAGCAGCAGATAAAAGAACCGGGAATGATACTATACCAATAATAGCTGTTACGAATAAAGCCCATATTGTAAGCGGCAGCCTTGTCATAGACATACCTTTTGTTCTTAAATTGATAACGGTAACCACATAGTTAAGAGATCCCATTAGCGATGATGCAATAAATATCGCCATTGATACTAACCAAAGTGTCATACCAAGACCTGAACCACCTATTGCCTGAGGAAGGGCGCTTAACGGCGGATAGATTGTCCATCCGGCAGAAGCAGGACCAGCCTCAACAAACAGGGAACAAACCATAATAACTGCAGAGATAAAGAACATCCAGTAAGAAAGCATGTTCATAAATCCTGATGCCATATCCCTTGCACCAATTTGCAGCGGTATAAGAAGGTTACTAAACGTACCACTTAACCCCGCTGTTAGTACAAAGAATACCATTATAGTACCGTGAATGGTAACAAGTGCAAGATAAATATCGTTACGCATTACACCATCCGGTGCAAACTTATCGCCTAAAAGCACTTTGAATACCGTAAACGACTCCTCCGGCCATGCAATTTGCATACGGAACAAAAGAGACATTATGATACCAATGATACCCATTAGCGTACCAGTAAGCAGGTATTGTTTAGCAATCATCTTATGATCAAGGCTAAAAATATACTTCTCTATGAAAGTCTGCTCGTGGTGGTGGTCGTGGGCATCGTGATTATCGTGTCCTCCGTGAGCGTGTATCTCGTCGTGTCCTACTGCTGACATATTTCTTTTATTTGAATATTTTAAGAATTATTTTTTGGTAACCTGCGCTACAGTCATATTTGTTGCTGTAGAATCCGGTTTTACTGTATTTGTTGTGTCTTTAGATGTTGCAGGTGCTTTTTCATCTGTAGCCGTTGCAGCAGCCTTTTTAGATTCTTTAACCGCAGCAGCAAGCGTTGGTTTCGAGTTTAGCCACTTGTTAAAGGTAACCTCGTCTTCAACAACAACTTTCATTTGCATGTTGTAGTGAGATGCACCACAAATCTTATTACACAATAATAAATAATCAAAAGTATAAGGCTCTAAAGCAGCTCCACCGGTGGCAGCAGCTTCGGCACTCTTTTTAGACCTAAGCTCATTAATGTGAGCTACTTTTTTCATAATAGCAGGATCCTGGCGCATTTCGTCGGTAGTTACTGTAGGTACAAAACCAAACTGTGTAACCATACCAGGAACTACATTCATCTGAGCCCTAAAGTGTGGCATGTATGCAGAGTGCAGCACATCCTGAGATCGGAACTTAAAGATAATTTGCTTACCCTTTGGTAAATGAAGTTCACCCGCCTGGATATCATCCTGGGCGTTAGCATCACCCATATCTACACCAAGTGTATTTACTCCCTCTATATAACGAATGTTTGCTTTACCAAGTTTTCCATCTTTACCGGCGTAACGTACCTCCCAGTTAAACTGTTTTGCATATACCTCTACATAAATAGCGTCTTCTTTAGCCTCTTCGTCGATAAACATGATGTTTGTCCAGGCATAAAGGCCGTATAAAATTAGACCGGCAAGAACAATAACAGGTATAATAGTCCAAATAAACTCAAGCTTGTCATTATCTGCATAGTAAAATGCTTTCTTACCTTTTTCCCCTCTGTATTTAAATGCAAAGTAGTGTAGTAAGAACTGAGTTAACGTCTGTGTTATAAAAATAAGCCACATCGAGATACTCATAAGATTATCGTACTGTGGTCCATGTTCTGATGCCGGAGTACCTAGTACAAGGTGGCCCCATTTAAGCAGCGAATAAATGGTAAATACATATATAAAGCCCAAAAAGCCAAACATCAGGTAACCATTAAGGGCGTTGTCCTTATCAGTAGCAACCTCAGGATTTTCATTATAAGTGGCAGCACCAACTTGCGTGAGGTGGAATATTTTAGTTAATTGCCATATTGCAATGCCTAATAAAACTAAAACTACAATTACCAATAAACTCGTCATTTGTTTATTTCTTTAAATATTAATAATGAAAATGCTTACTTTCTTCAATCAATGGGTTGCGTTTAGCAAGCAACGGCACTTTTGTTAATGCAGTAAACACTACAAAGATAAACAGGCCAAGGAAAAACAATACAGAACCTACTTCGCCTGCACCAATAAACCAACGGTCTCCTACGGTAGCCGGCATGATCATGTTGAAGAAATCTATATAATGACCCAACAATATTACAACACCTGCCATCACGATGATCCATGAAAGACGCTTGAAATCAGTATTGATAAGGATCAATATAGGGAAAACAAAATTCATTACCACCATACCAAAGAATGGAAGGTTATAATTATCTATACGCATTTTAAAATACACTACCTCTTCCGGCATATCAGCATACCACATAAGCATGAATTGCGAGAACCAAAGATACGTCCAGAATACGCTTATACCAAACATAAATTTAGCAAGGTCATGAATATGGCTTGTATTAACATATTCAAGGTACCCCTTTGATTTTAAGTATACGGTAACCAGTGCAATAGTAGTAATACCGCTCACAAAGAAACTTGCAAACACATACCAGCCAAACAGTGTGCTGTACCAGTGCGGATCTACCGACATGATCCAGTCCCAAGACATAATCGACTCGGAAACGATAAAGAACACAAGAAAACCTGCAGCAGCTTTAAAGCTTCTTTTGTAGCTAAGGTTATCTGTAGCCTCATCCTGCGCAAGAGATTGCTTTCTTGCATATTGACGATAAAAAATCCATCCGCCAAAAAATATCACTGCTCTTATAAGAAAGAAAGTACCATCAAGGTAACCCGATTTTTGTTGTATAAGGTGGTCTTCAGCTACAACATCCGGATCCATCCATATAAAAATGTTGTGTACTCTGAATACACCCAGGGCTAATAGTACAAATACTACCACAGCACCAGGGATAAGGTAACTTGTAATACCCTCCATAACTCTAAAAAGTACCGGAGACCAACCTGCCTGTGCAGCATTTTGTATAGCATAAAAAGCAAGTACACCTAATGACAGAAGCGTAAAGAATAACGCTGCTACATACAAGGCAGACCAAGGCTTATTTTGTAATTGTTTAAAAACGTGCTCTGCATGCTCTTTGTGCTCAGCGTGCTCGTCATGTGCATCATGTTTCTTGTGTGCTTCTCCTGCTATTTCAGAGTGGCCAACGTGATCCTCATGGGCAGGCGCACTTTGAGCATCACCTGTAGGAGATGCAGCATCATGCTCTTCTGATTGCACTGAAGTCTGAGCATCTGCTCCCGAATGCATAGCCGGAGACTCAATAGTATCCTTACCCTCAGCATGTGCAGATTCTGCAGAAGAATGCTCTACAAGAGTTGTTTCCTTAGTAGGCTCCGGAGCTCCTGCGTTTTGCGTATGCTTCTCCTCTGTTTGGTGCTCATGAGCTTTTTCTGCAGGCCCCTCGTGGTGGGCAGCTTCGCCGTGGCCTCCATGATGTTCTGCAGCTAAGATTTGCTCTACTTCTTCAAGAGATGTGGGTGCAGTAAAAAAACTGTAACCCACCCCAAGAATACCAACGGCCATCAGGATAAAGGCAAAAGTTCTTAAACTATTTGAAAATGTATACATATATTTATGCTTTCAGTGTTCTACAAATTTATTATTCGCTCTTAAGTTTCATAACATAGTGGGCAACCTGCCAGCGCTCTGTTTGAGAAAGCTGGTTTGCGTGAGAACCCATCATGTTAAGTCCGTAAGTTTCTACATGGAAAACGCTTCCCTCAGTAATTACCCTGTCTTTATAATTAGGTACACCGGCAAACTTTTCCCTTACGGCAAGGTTACCTTTACCGTCTCCTTTATCACCATGGCATATTGCACAGTAAATAGTAAACAGCTCTTGCCCTTTTGCAGTGTCAATATCTTCTGCGGCAAGCGGCGACTTAAGGTTTACTTTTGCAAGCTCATAACCTTCCGGTGTGTTAGGATATTCATATGGTGTATAACCCCTTGGTATAGATCCGTTAGCAGGAATTAACCCTTCTTTACCGTTAGGAAATGCAGCAGACTCCTGATAAGGCTCATAAGCTACAGACTGGTACATGTTAGGGAAATACTGATAGTTAGGCGCACCTTTATCGTGACACGAAGTTAACGATGCAACTACTGCAACCAGTACAACTATTTTAGATAATGCTTTCATACTTCTTAATAATGCTTTTCAATTACTTTTACCTCTACAGCTCCGGTTTCCTGAAAAAATGCAACCAATTCGTTCTCATCACCTTTAACAGAAACTTCCATTAAGAAATGGTCATCTGTAGTTCTTACATCCGGATTTTCTGCAGCTTTAAACGGCCATAATTTACTTCTCATATAAAAAGTAATAACCATTAAGTGGGCAGCAAAAAATACAGTCATCTCAAACATTACCGGTACAAAAGCCGGCATGTTCTGGATATAGCTAAAACTTGGCTTACCACCAATATCCTGTGGCCAGTCCTGGATCATGATATAGTTCATCATGGTAGTAGCTACCGTTAATCCAACTAAACCATATAAGAAAGAGGCAATCGCTATCCTTGTAGGTGCAAGACCCATAGCCTTATCAAGACCGTGTACAGGGAATGGCGTGAAAACTTCTTCAATGTGATGATGTGCAGCGCGGGTTTTCTTTACTGCATCCATTAGGATATCATCATCATTATACAATACGTGTAAAACTTTATTGCTCATGTTCTTAGTGATGATTATGTTCTGAATGTGAATGATTGTCGTGACCGTTGTCTCTTAACTTTTTAAACCTTTCGCTCGATGTCTTCATTATCGATTTAACCTCTGCCTGTGCAATTACAGGGAAGCTCCTTGAATAAAGAAGGAACAACACAAAGAAGAAACCAATTGTACCAATAAAGAATCCTGCATCTACAAACGTAGGCTGGAACATGGTCCATGAAGATGGAAGGTAATCCCTGTGTAATGAGGTAACTATAATTACAAAACGCTCAAACCACATACCAATGTTTACAACAATCGAAATTATAAAGGAAGCCATGATGCTCGTCCTGATTTTTTTAGACCACATTACCTGTGGCGAAACCACGTTACATGTCATCATTAGCAGGTATGCCCACCAGTAAGGACCGGTAGCCCTGTTAAGGAATGCATACTGCTCATACTCTACACCAGAGTACCATGCTACGAACAACTCTGTAATATATGCAGTACCCACTATAGATCCTGTAATCATGATTACAAGGTTCATCAACTCTATATGCTGTATAGTAATATAAGCTTCCAGATTAGACACCTTTCTCATTATAATAAGCAGGGTATTTACCATTGCAAATCCTGAGAAGATAGCACCCGCTACAAAGTATGGCGGAAGGATAGTAGTGTGCCATCCCGGTATAACCGAGGTAGCAAAGTCAAAAGATACAATTGTGTGTACAGAAAGCACAAGAGGTGTAGCAAGGCCGGCAAGTACAAGAGAAACCTCTTCAAAACGTTGCCAGTCTTTAGCACGGCCGCTCCAGCCAAAACTCACTATCGAATATACTCTTTTTGTAAATGGAGTTACAGCCCTGTCGCGAAGCATCGCAAAATCAGGAAGTAAACCTGTCCACCAAAACACTAACGATACCGAAAGGTAGGTAGAGATCGCGAACACGTCCCAAAGAAGTGGTGAGTTAAAGTTTACCCAAAGCGAACCAAATTGGTTAGGGATAGGCATCACCCAGTATGCTAACCATGGGCGACCCATGTGAAATACCGGGAACATCGCAGCCTGGATTACAGAGAAAATTGTCATAGCCTCTGCAGAACGGTTAATGGCCATTCTCCATTTTTGGCGGAATAACAATAGTACTGCCGAGATTAGTGTACCGGCGTGCCCAATACCTACCCACCAAACGAAGTTGGTGATATCCCAGGCCCAGCCTACTGTTTTGTTAGATCCCCACGTACCGATACCTGTTCCAACTGTATAGGAAACACACGCTACACCCCAAAGGAAAGCAATAAGCGCTATGGTAAATGCAATCCACCAGTGCTTGTTAGCCCTGCCTTCCACAGGTCTTGCAACATCTATTGTTACATCGTGGTAATTTTTGTCACCTATAATTAAAGGTTTTCTAATGGGAGCTTCGTAATGAGACGACATAATATTGTTATGTTTGTTTCTTTATTAATACTTTTTACTACTATGTATTCCTAACTTTAACGTGGTAGAATACATTAGGCTGCGTGCCAATGTGGCTTAGCAGGTGGTATGCTCTATCATCTTCTTTAAGCCTTACAATAGGATCTTCATTATCATTTACATCACCAAATGCCATAGCACCGGTACTGCAAGCTTCAGAACAAGCTGTAGTAAATTCATCTTTACCTACCTGTCTTCCTTCTCGTTTTGCTTTAAGTATAGTGGCTTGTGTCATTTGGATACAGAAAGAACATTTTTCCATTACACCCCTTGAGCGAACGTTTACGTCCGGGTTAAGAACCATACGGCCAAGGTCATCGTTCATATGGTAATCAAACTCACTATTTTTATTGTAAAGGAACCAGTTAAAACGGCGCACTTTGTAAGGACAGTTGTTAGCACAGTAACGTGTACCCACACAACGGTTGTAAGCCATATGGTTTTGCCCCTGGCGACCGTGAGAAGTTGCAGCCACAGGACATACAGTTTCGCATGGTGCATGGTTACAGTGCTGGCACATTACCGGCTGGAACACTACCTGAGGATTCTCGGCAGGGTCTTCCATGTTACCAAATGTTTCTACAGAATCTAAAAGGCCTGAAGTATTGTTTTTAAGCGTTACGTCACCGGCAAAAGTATCCTGAGAAGAGTAATACCTGTCTATACGCAACCAGTGCATATCGCGGCTTCTCCTTATTTCTGATTTTCCTACAACAGGTACATTATTCTCTGCATGACATGCAATTACACATGCACCACAGCCTGTACAGGCATTAAGGTCTATAGATAAATTAAAGTGGTGTCCTGTAGTCCTGTCAAAGGATTCCCAAAGGTCTATAGAGGCAGCAGGTACTTCTTTATGATCGTAAGATACTACCGGCATAATATTCCATTCGGCAACATCTTTTTCGTTAAATTCTTTAAGCGTAGCTTCTTTAACGATATCTCCCCTTCCCATAAGTGTTTTTTGCAGCTGAACGCATGCAAACTCATGGTCATCTCCGGTTTCCTTACTTAGTTTGACAACCTGGAAAGAGTTAAAGTTATTATATAATGTGTAAGCATTAACACCTACTACCATTTCTTTTTTCATAGCCGCTTCACGACCGTAACCAAGCGAAAGCCCTACAGAACCTTTTGCCTGACCCGGCTGTATGATAACAGGAACTTTTTCAAGCTTCTTACCATTAACCGTTATTGACACATAGCTACCATTAAGGCCGCCATTTGCAACATTATAATTCTCTAAGCCTAACGCAACTGCATCAGCTTTAGAAACGGTAACATAGTTATCCCACGATACACGTGTAATAGGATCCGGGAACTCCTGTAACCAAGGGTTGTTAGCCTGCTGGCCGTCTCCAAGACCGGTTTTAGTATAAAGTACTAATTCCAGACCATCAGATTTTTTAGCAGCAGCAAGAGTAGATGCGGCAGTACTAAAATCGGCAGCAGCACCGCCGGCAGCAGATGGTGCAGCCTCACTAAGGTAAACACCGTCATGAACTAATTGGTTCCACGTTTTGCCTACAGTTACCGTAGGAGCATAAGCCCTAAGGTAATCATAGTACGTTTGTGCACTACCAGACCACGAAAGCAATGCATCCTGTATTTGTCTTGTTTTGAATAACGGACGAATAGTAGGTTGTGTTATTGCATAATAACCTTTAGCGATAGTAACATCTCCCCAAGCCTCAAGGTAGTGAGGAGCTGCAGCAGCAACAGTTGTTATAGATGCAGTTTCGTCTTCTTTAAGAGAGAATGAAACCGACAATTTTACTTTTTTAAGACCCTCTTTAAAGTCAGCACTGTTAGGCAGCGTGTAAACAGGGTTAACATTACTCATTATAAGTGTATGAACCAATCCGGCTTTCATATCATTTACAAGCTGAGCAACTGCTTTAGCATCACCTTTACGAACGTAACGGGCACCGGCAGGGTTAAATGCTTCCGACTTTAATGCGTTGTTAATGGCAATTGCAAGCAACTGAGCATTAACATCGTCAAGGCCGGTTACAAAAACACCTTTACTTCCTGCAGCTTTAAGCTGGTTAGCAGCGTTAACTACTGCCTGATCGTAAGGTTTAGTTACATCCGGTACGCTAACAGCAGCACCGGTAACTATATTGTATATTTTAACCAGCGCATACTTTTGTTCTGTAACAGTAAGCGGGATACGCTTGTCTGCGTTAGCACCCGTAAGAGACATGTTAGACTCTATTTGTATGTGCTTAGACATTTTGCCGTTTTTAGGAATACGACCCAGTGTGTAACCAGAATCGTAACCACCACCCTGCCAGTCGCCAATAAAATCAGCACCAACAGAAAGGATAACATCCGCTTTACCAAAATCATAATCAGCTAAAGCCCTTTCGCCATATACCGCCTGGAAGGCATCTAATGCTTCAGATGAAGATACAGAATCGTATATTACGTGCTTAAATCCGGGATATTTAGCACCAAATTCAGCGATAATTTTTTCAGTCGAAGGGCTTGCAGTAGTACCTGTAAGCACAACAACCTGACCACCTCCTGCAGCAGCCTTAGTAAGGCCTGCCTTAACAGTAGCGTCTACCTCTTCCCATGAAGCAGGTTTGCCAGAAACCATAGGCTGCTTTAAGCGCATGCTATCGTAAAGGGAAAGCACAGAGGCATGAACTCTTCCGTTAGCAGTTACCTTAGCTCCTGTAAGTGTATTGTTTTCAACTTTTATAGGGCGACCCTCACGGGTTTTTATAAGTATGTTGGCAAAATCAAAACCATCTGCAATTGTAGTAGCATAATAATCGGCAACACCCGGTATAATAACTTCCGGCTGCACCACATAAGGTATAGATTTAATAACCGGGCCTTCGCAGGCTGCAAGCGATGCTGCAGCTGTACTAAACCCTACATATTTTAAAAAGTCACGACGGCTTGTAGAAGAAGATGACAAAGCTTCCTTGTCGCCAAGAAATTCATCCGTGGGGATCTCCTCAACAA
>Ga0265798_10001876_pt1 | contig 31710 bp, 22 predicted proteins | sample P3T30metagenome_FD_192430 | JGI IMG/M metagenome (GOLD analysis project Ga0265798, IMG submission 192430) | Plant litter microbial communities from East Loma Ridge, Irvine, California - P3 T30 | ecosystem: Environmental > Terrestrial > Plant litter > Unclassified | place: USA: California... | reverse complement strand
ACCCCCAGCAGCAGCCACCGCCGCCGCCGGCACCCCAAAGACCCCCGCAACAAACCACCTCGTCTCCCCAGCCTTCAAATCCCCCTGCAAAACCGGCACCAGCGTCCTAGCTTCAATGAGATTACTGTTAGCTTCCGGGTGAAGGACACCCCCCGCCCTCTTCGCCCCGGACGACGAGGAGGGAGACAAGTCCAGAACGCCCGAGACTCCGGCGCGGGAAACGATCGCGGCCGAGGTAGGGGTTGAGAGGGTTCCTTCTTCTTGCTGACGTTCTTCGGTTTGATTTGATTGGAGAGGCGTCAGGACCCGGCCGTTGCGCGAATTCGTCCCTTTGATCGCGAAGCCGCCCTCGGCGCTCATTAGATCCCTGCCCGTCTCGATCTTATGAACTCGCAAATGCCAGTTCGGAGCGCCGTCATCGGCAGCAGGAGGAGGGACCAGCCAGGTCGAGACTTTGACGTCGGGCCAGGGTTTCATTGTCGAGAATAAGACCGGTCGGTCGTTGTCGCCGGGGAAAGAGGTGATCTCCGCGTCCTGGACGTCTCTGCGCATCTTCCAGATTTCGCCGCCGTCGTCGCTGAGGGCTAGGGAGCTTTCCGGGACGAATTGCTCGAGGGTGTAGCCGCCGACGGGGACGGAGTAGCCGAAGGAGGCGCTGTAGGCGAAATGGCCGTATTTGGCTTGGGTCGCTGCGGGTCGTTAGCAGAGTTTTTTTTTTCTTGCTGGTTTTTCTTTGCTGAGGATGGTTTTTAAGAATGGTGATGAATAACAAACCTTTGAGCGGGTAATGACACTTCTGCCCCGAAGACAGCATGAACGTGTGGCCTCCCTTGTGGACCATGATGTGCAGTGGGTGTTTCAGCGCTTTGACAGCCGGCAGTAGACTCTTCTCTGGCGAAGCGAAAGGATGAGCCTCCTCCTCGCAACTCCAGAAAGGGTGTTCAGCAGGCTGGGCGAGAGCGGCAAAAGCCAGCATGCACCAGTACGGCGAGCCAGGAGAGTTGTACGGTTCCGCGAGATAGTAGTTCGGGTATGTGTAGCCAATGTTCAGCATACCGTTCGGTTGGAAGATGTGTGGGTGCTGACTCCACCATCTGAGGTTACGGAGCAGGAGACCTTTGGCCATTCCCCAGGTCAGAGGAGCAGGAGGTTCGACGTCTGCGAATGCCAGGGCACTCCAGAAGCCGATGGTGGCGAAACGGTAGGTCATGCTGCGACCAAAGGGGATCGAGTGCCCGTCTGGGTCCTGGTAGTGCACAAAGTCCAAAGCGAACTCGCGGGCACGGGAGCGGTACTCTTCTGCGCGTGTGGGATCGGTGTCGTTGGCAAGCTTGGAGTAGAGCAGTTGAAGGTACTGGATGGCAAAGGAACCTGAGTAGTAGTCCATCTGCGTGTAGCCATCAGGCCCATCGTTGGACCATCCGCCGCCGCGGTAGAAGGTGTCCAGGTGGTCCATGTCGGCGAAGATGCGATCTTGCGAGAAGGGAGCGCCGTTGGCTTTCAGGCCTAGGTTGGCGAACACGCGGAACCACAGCCAGTTGGTGTTGGGCATCTCTTTGTCGTTCATCGAGCCGATCCAGCTTGCGACGTTGCTCTTTTCCTGCTCGCTCAGTGGGTCCCAGAAGTCTTTGCCTGCTACGGCAAGGGTGAAGCCGATGGGGCAGGACTCGACCATTCGTTGGTCCAGATCTTCCATATTGCCCCAGAACTCTGGTCCGTCGGGATTGGTGCCGCTGATCAATGCTTTGACAAAGAGATGCGTCTTGTCGTACTTGGAGTTGCCGGCTAGGAGGGATGCCAGGCCCCATAGAGGGCGAGCATAGCCTTCTATTTGCGCTGCCGTCTCGTCGACTGGGATGGAGATGTTAGATCGAGTCCGCCTTATTCAGATCTTGCCACAAGACTCCCAACGGTCTTCATCCTTCAATCTTTAGAGGCAAACTCACATCGAGCTCCAGTCCCTCCCACTCTAACAGTAGCACACTCGGGCGAGAAGCCAGCTTCCAACGGATCGAGCAACGAAGCACACGCGTCGACAACATCCTGTCGGCTTTTGAGCGGGTTTTGAGAAAAAGGATGAGAAGGGAAAGGCTGGTTTGCCTCTGCAAAGTGTACTGGTGGTGTTGGAGCCATGATGGCGGTGTTTGTACGATGTTTGGCAGATGAGAGAGTGGAGAGAAGGCGAGGCCTCTTCCTAAGATTAAAAGTTACCTGTAAATGTATCGCTTGTGACCCATTCCATCATCACATCACCTCGCCTAGGTACATAGCTTTAGCTGACATCGGCGGATGCGAGACGAGGTGCCATGTCGGCTATTGATGTTGCGGGCTAAAGCAAAGGAGGAGGAGGGCGGATAAATGTGAGGTCGGAGGCGGAGGAATTGTTAGCGAAAGTGGGTCGAGATCTTGGAACATCTACATGTCACGATTGAAAGACGAAGGAAAACCTACATAGTACTATTTACTTGAACATATCGAGTCCTCTATAGACATCAATGATGAGACCGTGACCAAAAAACCGAACCTCATCCAAGTTGTTCAGTATAGAATGTGATATACCAAGAGGAACTATCCTAACATCAACATCTCAGCATTCAATACGTCAAGGAATACTTCACGACATCTACTTACCCATGCAGCAGACATGTTCTAGACAAGCACGAGAGGAGAGCCAAATGACCACGCCAACGAGAGTGTTGCCAAGCAAGAGAAAAGCTGTACTCGTAATGGATTTACAGACAAGAAAAAAAACCATATCAACATCAAGCGTGTGAGCTGCTCAAGAAACCTTTCAACAACTCACTTTCCATTCAGCCCAAGCAAAACAAAGGTTACACAAGAATGCAGTCAACCCCTCCCAACAGGCAAAAGTGAATCGGAGAGAAAAGCTTTTTTGCATCATCGTCTTCGTCACCTTTCGACCGAAAAGAACAGAGATAAAATATACATACAACAAGCAAGCCCGATAGAGGAAGAAACAAATGCAAAAGGAGAATCGCTGGTTAATGCATTGCAATCCCCTTTTTTTCATGGAAGCAGCCGGCAACAAAAAAAAAACAGCTTTCCACAAAGAAACGCTCGCTTCTCAATGTAAAACACAATTTTTCCCTTCTTCCCTTCCGAGTAGTTCCCCCCCAGTTTTGTTTCTGTTCTCGTTCCACTCGTGTCGCCGGTATAATACATTTCTTTTGCGTTGTCGTTTGGGAGAGAGATACCCAACCGATTTTCAGCGGCCGGAAAAGGCCGATTGAGCCGACTGGTAGCTGAGTGCGGTGGGTTGTTCACTCATTGCGTCGCGTGTTTTTCATTCCTTCATCTCGGTGACGAGGAAATTTATGCGGCCGGAGCACCACGGCCGCGGACGGAACCACCGGCACCGCCACGACCTCCCCTCTGGCCGAAGCCTCCACGGCCACCACGACCGCCGTCGAAGTTGCCGCGGCCACGCTGGCTACCACCCTGCTGGAAGCCACCACGGCCGCCCTGGAAGCCTTGCTGCTGGCGGTTACCGGGGCCGGCGTTGCGGCGCTCCTCGATCCAGAACTTCTCCTCGCCGATCTGGAAGGGGCTGGCGGCGATGGCGGCCTTGTAGCCCTCGGGGGTCTTGAAGTCGACGAAAGCGCAGTTCTGTTGATATTGTTAGTGGAGTGATCATAACAAATTAGATGCGAATTGGACATACCTTGGCGCGGTAGATGTCGAAGTGGGTGATCTCGCCGAACTGCGAAAGCTTCTCCCTCATCTCAGGACCCTTGATGTTTTCCTGCACGTTCTTGATGTAGCCACGCGGGTGGCTGGGCTCCTGCTGCTGTTGCTGCTGCTGGCCGTTGACCTGACGAGACTGCTGCCTGTTGTGGCTGCCACTGACGGCAGTCCACTCGTCTCCAGAGGTGGCGGCGGCGGGCGATGCCTCACGCTGGGCAGCAGGTGCGGGCGAGGCAGCTTGAGGAGCGGCAGCGGTGGGTGCAGCCTTAGGGGCAGCTGCGGGCTTCGCGGCCTGAGCGGGCGCAGAGGGGGTGGGAGCAGCGGGCATGGCAACGCTCTTGTTCGCAGAGGCAGCAAGGCTGGCCCAGGTCTTGGGAACTGCGGGCTTTGCGGGCGCGGCGGGCGCAGCAGGCTTGGTGATCTTAGGAGGCTCCTCAGCGACGGGTGTAGGCTCGGGGTCGCGCGGCTTCTCTTGCTGAGGCTCAGGTGCCTCCTCGGCGGCGACCTGCTCAGCCGGGGCCTCCTCCTTGTTCTCCTCGGTGCCGTTCACAGCGGGCGCAGCCTCCTCCTTGGGCTCCTCCTTCAGGACCTTCTCCTCAAGCTGCTTGTCAACAGTCTGCGCGTCGTGCTCAACAGCAGACTTGTCCTCGGAGCTGGTGAGGTTCTTGATCTCAGGCTCCTCAACAGCGGCAGGCGCAGGCTCCTCAACCTCGCTCTCGGCAGCCGGCTCCTGCTGGACCTCCTCTTCGGTCTCCTTGGTAGGCTCGGCCACAGCAGTCTCCTCCTCCTCCTCGATCATGTAGCGGAAGATGTCGTTCAGGACAAAGTAACCGTTAGTTTGCGTGGCGAGAACGAATGTCTGAGTGAACTTTCTGTGGGGCTGCGACTTGTTCGAGATCTCGCCAATGACCTGAATGACGATGTTGATGTCGGATGCCTGGGAGTCGACGTTGGTGATGCGGACCTTGCAGTCCTGGAATTCGAGCTCCTTTATCCTGTCGTTGATTGCCTAGATGAGAAATGTTAGGTCGCGCCGAGATTTTTTGTAGCTGTGCGTTTCTTACCCTCTGGCCAATGCAGACGTTGACCTTCTCGGTCTCGTTTCCTGATACAAATTGGGAGCGCTTGTTGTAGTAGAGCTAATTTCTGAGCGTCAGCCATCGCCCTGTCTTTTATTCCAATGCTCTTGCAACTTACGTAAAGCTTCTCGGGTGTGCGGCTCAAAGTGGTGTAGTACTGCTCGACAAAGTACCATCCCACCTCATCCTTGGGGATCTCGGGCTGGGGAGTAGCGGCAGAGGCGGAGTTGGCGGAGGCAGCTGGTGCCTGGTTGTAGTTTTGCGATGCGTAGGCGTTGTTGGCTTGTTGCTGGTCGAAGCCGTGCTGGGGCACGTAGCTGCCGTTAGGCATCGATGAGACTTCAGCCGACATGTTGGTGGATTGGAGCGCGGTGTAGTGGACGATTGAATGGAAGACGAGATGGAGTTTGAATTGCGATTTGTGTAAGCTAGACGAGGGTTAGCATGCGACACTCTTTCGGCGGATGCAATGTGAGGGTCGGGCGTACCAAGACGAGTGCGCGAAGCGAGATAGTGTGTTAGATGCGGGGCGATGAGTGGTATTAGTGACGGATGGGCGGTTCGATGAAGCGAAGATGGATGAAGCGGGTTTGGGTTGTGTTGGTGTTGTATGAAGTCTTTGGACGAGTTGGACGATTTAGGTAGGAGTTTGGTGTTGGCGCGTGCGTGGAGGCAGGCGAAACAGCAGCACGGCCTTTGGCGTTCGAATTGATGGGGTCGGTGCTTTTAGTACGAGAGAGGCATTGATCTTCTTCTTCTTCAACATTCACTTCAGACCTCACTTCGTTGCGGTGATTCATTGATGCAATTCGATACAAAGGTATCAGGGTATCTGTCCGGATCATAAACAAACCAAACAGCAAAACTCAGCAAAATCGCCCCAAATCTCCCAAGAGCGCCCAAAAATCAGCAAGCAGAGAGAAACATACAGGGTTCTCGTTGCCAGTAGTGTGTGTCTATAGTCCTGGAGTGCCTAACCATCCTCCAGTGTTGCGCGTGAACGCATGCTCCAGCTCCAACTCCAGTCGTGTTCTCCGTAAAATGCACAAACGCAGGAAAGATGTCGTTATAATGCCCGTCCTCCATCCTCACTCGCCCTCCCATCCAACCACAACAGTCCTACTCTCTGTCGCAGCCCCTCAGAACATGCCATCCTCGTCATCCTCAAGCAATTCAAAATCACCATCAGCTCTCGCAGGCGGCGGCTTCGCAGGACTCTTCAGCAGCTTACGCGGCTTCTTCCTGCTCGAGTTGATGCGAATCTCGTTGTTCGCCGGATTGATGATGATTCTGCTCTGCACATTGTCCTCAACACGAGGCAGGTCGCCACCAGCATCGATCTCGGCGTTGAAGTTGTCCATGGCGAGTTGTTCGCGGTCATGGTTGTGATGATAATGAGAGCGCTCATATTCCTCTTCGTCGGACATGCTAGCTTCGCTGACGGCTGAGCGATCATTGAGTTTGGTGCTGGGTGGGAGTGGTTCGCCGAAGACCCAGGGTTGCTCGTCGTCTAGGCCGTGGCCTTTCATTTGGAAGTCGGAGACGTCGAAGCCGCTGCCGTATGTGGGTGAGCTGTCGTTGTACCCGAGCATTGAGACGCGGCGGTCAATGTAGAGAGGGCAGAAAGGTGGATTCGTCTCGTAATGCGCCGTTTCCGCCTCGGACTCTTGCGATGTTTTGGCATTCATGTCGAAGGCCTTCTGCTGCGTCGATGCAGCTGCACGAAGACCCCAAAAGCCGTGCGGTCCTTGCTGCGCACAGCCACTGGCTTTGCTTGGTTGCGCCCCTGAGCTGGATGTAGCGATAGGCGGCAGTCCGAACTCACGCCGGCCTTTGGACTCTGCTTTCAAGCCAGAGAAAGTAGTCTCACCCCTCTGTCGCGTGACCTGCTGGACAGGGCACAGATAGACCTTGCCACCACAGGCGACCACGACAGATATACCACTCCGAGTGCGAAGCCAGCGCACCGTGCGCGCCGCAACGTTGTTCGGGAGAGCTTTGTGCTTGATCTTGTTGTCGTCAGCGTGCCATACATCGGCGGCTCCGATACGCGCCGCACTGTAACCTTGGCTGACACCACGAGCTATAGCCCGGCCACTGGCCGCAGCCCCGGCGCTTGTTACCTCGCGGAATCCTGCAAATGTCGTAGGGATGCCGAAATTGGGACGACCTTCCGTGGCGGTGCTAGGCGCTCTCATCGCACTCACTTGTGTGCTCATAGTTTGCCAGCCAGATCTGATGCCTCCCAGGAAGCCGTTGCTGCTCGGAGGAGAGAGGCCAGTCGATAGACTGACAGTAGCATCGGCTTTGTCGACTGGCGGTGCAGTCACAGTGCTTCTTCTGCGGCGTCTCGGAGAGTCTTGAGAGCGTGCCGAGATCTCGTGCAGATGGACAGTCCCATGTGCTGTAAGCAACGCGACAAAGTTGCCATCGCGTGCCCACGCAACGTCGAGCACAACTGAGCTGCTGTTTCGGACAATGCGCTGGATTCTGTTCACATGAGGACCCATCGCGGCATCAGCGCTGCCAAGCTTCTGATGGGACCCGTGAGCAGCATAGCGAAGGTCCCAAATGTATGAGACCTCTCCCATGCGGCTGGTTGTCAGCAACCGCAGGCCATCGGAAGACAAAGACAAGAAGTTACAGCCGTCATCCAAGGCGAATGATGCCAGTGGGAGAGGCAAGTGCTTCGCGTGGTTCTCCTCCGCATCGAGAAGCTTTTCGAGGTCCACTATCGCCACGACAGCAGGTTCTTTAGCCACCCTCCGGGTGTCGTCACCGGGGGCATTGGTCGGTGGGAAACCTTCTTCGCCATCAGGCCGCTGAGAAGTCCTTGTTGGCGGTGATGGTTGAGTGAACTCTCTCCAGCCTGCCATGCCCATCTCGATGCCCTTTCGTGACGCTTTCAGGAACTCTTGAGCAGCTTGTCGAGAGTACTTGGCAAGCACGCCTTCAGAGTTCAGTCCTACGATATCACAACTGACAGGCGGCTGAGGCGGAGCCACGTGCGCACCAACACCTGGAGGCTGTGGGTGACCTTCCGTGAGCGCAAGCGTGCCGTGTACAGATATCTTCGAAGATGAGTTCGGCGGAATATACGCCAGCCAGCGTCCACTCAAGCTCAACAATGGCGAGGTCTGAGGCTCAGGCACATCGGTCCCAGGAAGGCTCTCGGTGGATACGCTGGGCTTACTCTGCACATCGAAGCGCGATTGCAGGCTTGTCCAGTACTTGCCGATACATCGGAAGCCGCTGGCACTGAAGCCGTCGCGGGTTTGCGCAAACACAAAGATCTCCCCGCTCTTTCCAGAAGAGATGGTAAGGAAACTTCCGTTCGCATCAAGGCGCAAGTCTCCAACAGGCTCGGGCACTTTGGCAAATTGGCCGAGTTTGGCTTCTGGCAAAGCGACTGGCAAGCTCTTGTACAGCGTCGTTACATGTTCCTGTGTCTGTAGAGAGAATACCTCGACTGTAGTCTGGTAGTGTTTGGTGAGTTCCTCTTCTCCGGCTGCTTGGCTGTCGTTGTCTCTGGCGGGACTGTAAGCCTGACCATCCATAGGACCGTGCACGATGAGGACCACCAGCGGCAGATTTGCTGGAGTGCCGCCACTGATAATACTCCATGGCAAGATCTTTGCTCCCACGACACCGCCTCGTAGGCCTTCTAGTCGGCCTACCACCTCCAGCTTGTCTGCCAGCACACGGAAAACCTCGAGACCGCCTTCACATCCCACTATGAGCGCATCCTTCGCCCTAGCAGCCGAAGCCGCATCGCCAGCATTGCCAAAGGTGTCGAAGCAACAACAGTAGTGTTCAGAACCGGCCTGCTTTCCCCCTTTCTCAGTAGTCACGGGTCCGCGGCCGAAATCGAGGCCAGGCACTGAGAAATAGTGGTTTTGCTTCATGTGGGGTGGGTTGATGGGTTCGACGAAACTCTTGCGCGGTACAGGAGGAGGTACTTGAGCAGCGGATTCCGTACGGTGTCTGGCAATCACTGAAGTCGGTCTTGAGACGCTGTTGTCTTTGGCATATTCCAGATCGCGTGAGGCCACCGCTCGCCTAGTGAATGGCGCCGGAGATGGTGGAGCTTGAGGGGTGGAAAGTGTGGCTTTACGAGGAAGTGGCGAGGTTAGTGGCGAGGAGACGGCGGGTAGAGACGCAGGCGGCGGCTCCGGTGAAGGAGGTCGCGTATCAGGTTCCGGATGATTCGACTCAGCGTCAAGATCTCCAAAGTCCTCAATCAAGAGCTCTGGATGGGGAACATCAGGATCGTGTACCGACTCCAGTTCAGCGGGTGGTTGAGGTGGTGTCTGCTCCCACGCCGCTAGTTCGTCTTCCTCGTCCCTCTCACCGGTCGCGACCTCAGGCTCAGGTTCTGAATTCGGTGGAGTAGGCTCAGCACTCAAGCGCACACCGCTAAAGTGCTCTACAGGTGGGCTGGGAGAGACGGATTTCGGATAGGGGGTATCCTCGGACGTATCGTACGGCTTCTGCTTTGGAACATTCTTCTTGAGCTTCTTCTTCTTCTTCCCAGTGGTAGCAGCGGTGGACGGATGAAGGCCTTGGTTGGTCGGTGGGGTTGTACCCGGGGTGGAGTCGAGGTCGGTAATGAGGGTCTCGTTCGCTGAGGGCATTCAGCCGAGTGGGGTGTTGAGGAGTTGGGTGAGTTGATGGTCGCCTTTGACAGAGGCGGAGCGAGATGTAGGTAAGATGGGCCGCTGCTTGCTGCTCGGGGTGAGTCGAGCAGAAGAAGGGTATTGACGAGGGGTCTCGGTCTGATGATTCGTGACAAAGCCGAGTGGAAGCGTCGGCTGACTGAACGCGGCGTGCGTGCGATGATAAGGAAGAGGACGTGGTGAATGTCGTACTTTAGGGATGGATCTTAGGTATGTCGTGTCGCGAGTAAAGTAGGTGAATGGTACTCTCGGTGGCAACGGGCGTCTGGTAAGTTGGCAGCGCTGGTATCGCGGGCACCTTGTTGTGCCCGTGGGGTCTTGGTGGGGGTTGGTGATTCAGCGCGTACAGTATGCCCAGCCGCGTTGCTACAGTACTGCATGCGCCGAGTGTGCTGGGCTGAGAAAGGGAAACAAACAATGGTGACAGCAGAATCGTTTGTGAATGTGTTTGGTGTTGTAGCTATGGGTTGTGGTGGACTCGTGCGGTGAGAGTGGTACAACAGTGGCAGAGAGGGAGAGGGAGGGGTCCATGAACGAGCTCTCGACCCTGCGTCAGACACCACAGTCATCACCCGGCAGTAGTGCATCATCCGTCTGGTCTCAGAAGTCATGAGAAGATTGTAGACACTGTGCATCTTTACTGGGGTTACTAGGCACTGGGGTTACAGTGCACAGTGCATGCATGCAAGATGGAGGCTTGTTGCAAAGGATATAGATGTTAGGTAGGCAATCTCTACGTTCAATCTTCTGTTCTGACCATGGTCATGTATCCTGTCGATACGTACAATCGACGACATACATATGTAAGGTACGAGCCACAGTCTGGCCTTGGAAGATGACCGTGTGTCGGGTCAGCCACGTGAATGGTGCCATGTGACCGTGATCACCAGCGAACATCATCATCGCTCGATCCATTCTTCCGCCTGCTGATTCCGAAGGGCAGGTAGCCATGTGACGAGCTCCCGACCCCAGGCGAATCGTCGGTTGGGATATACTTTGACCACTGAGAAGCTTCACTCCATACCGAGTACAAGCATCGCGGTGATCGCCATGCATCCGTGGACGCCCTCAGCCTTAAGCTATTTTCAAGAGTCCAGAACTCGACGGGCGATTGAGTGGCTGACATGAACGAATCTCCTTCCAAACGCCGGATCGACACTGGATCCTTGATACAAAGTGAACGCATTATCGACGTTGGCATGCTAAAATAAACTAATACTACTCCTGATATACCACCCTTGCCAGCTTTCGTGACCTTTCGTAACCACTCATTCAAAAGCTACAACGATGACTGACAGAAAACGCTTTTTTACCTCCTTCCAGGAGGCCTGTAGGCGCCGCCCGCACCTGGCGGCTTGTAGGCACCACCAGAAGCAGCAGCTGGGCTCTCGCTCCTCTCAGCCTCAGCAGGCTTCCTGGCAGATCCCCAGCGGTCGGACGGCGCGCGCTCAGCGGGCTTGGGTGCGTCCGAGGAAGACTCTGCGCCAGCGGTCTTGCCGCGCAGGTGAGGGGGAAGGTAGCCAGTCTTCTTGGGTGCCTCCTCAGTCTTGACAGGCTCTGCCGCGGGTTTGGCGGGAGCAGCAGTCTCAGTCTGAGGGAGCTGGCCAGCGGCCTTCATGGCCTCACGCTCACGCCAGGTAAGCTTCTCGCCAGTCTTGCTCGTAAGGTTGAGCTTGGGAGGACCACCGGCAGACTCGGAGGATCTCTCGAGGGGACGCTCGAAAGTCCTGCTTGGTGCGGCGGCGGCGCCACCCTGCTTGCGCTCCAGACGCCTCTGCTCGGCCTCCTCTTCGCGCTCGCGTTGCTTCCTTGCGGCCTCCATGCGCTCCTCGCGCCTCTTCTCGGCTTCGGCCTTGGCTTCGGCATCTCTGGCCTTCTTCTCCTCAGCTGCGCGAGCAGCCTCTTCCTCCTCTCTCGCGACGCGCTCGGCCTCCTCGGCGGCAAAGCGCTCCTCCTCCTCGCGGCGCTTCTTCTCGGCCTCGCGCTGCTGGCGGACCTCGAGTCTACGCTGGTCCATCTTCTGCTGCAACTCACGCTCGGCGCCCTTGCGGCGCTTCTCGAAGTCGGCGTGACGCTGCTCGGTAATGGTCTTGCGGAAGCCTTCGTACGGGCCTACGAGTCTGGAAAGACGGTGCTTGAGGGCAACGTCCTCCTTGTGCTTCTCCTGTGCAGACTTGATAGTCTCGTTCTTGGTAGCCTCCCAGGAAGCGTAGTCCTCCTTGCGCTGCTTCTCGTAGTCCTCGTCCAAGTGCTTGAGTTCCTCCTTACGGTAGGCACGCTCAAGGTGGTCCAGACGCTTGGAAGTAGTGCGGACCTTGTCGCCGAGCTCGTTCTTCTCGCGCTCGAGAGCTTGAAGCTTGAGCAGACGGATACGGCCAGTATCAAGGTCGTCAAGGTCGATACCAGAAAGGTCAACACCCTTGACGCCCTGCTTGAGCTCCTTGAGCTGCTTCTCGGCCTCCTCCCGCTGCACCTTCTTGCGTTCCTGCTGGATGCGGCGCTCCTCGCGGTCCTTGGTCTCCTGAGCAAGACGCTGGGTCTCGGCAGATTGGAGCTCTTGCTGACGAGCCTTGCGCTTGTTCTCCTCCTCGCGTTGGCGAGCAGCTTGAGCGTTGGCGAAGGTGTCCTTCTTCTTCTGGATAGCCTCACGGCGACCGAGAAGCTCCTCGCGCTCCTTCTCGAAGCCTGCTTCAGCACGCTTGAGGGCGGCAAGCTTGGCCTTCTGGCGATCCTCGTTGAGAGTCGGGTCGACATACTGTGCAGTGATGTAGAGAGCCTTGGACAGGCGGGAAAGCTGAGAGCGAACGATCTCGGCAGGAGTGCTCTGCAGACGCTTCACGGAGCCGTCAGGAGACTCGGCAGAGCCAGCGGCAGAGCTGGGGTGCATGGCCTTGGCAGACGAGAACACATCGGAGTCGAAAGTGAGAACACCAGTAGAGTGGTCAACACGGATGGAAAGATCACCCTTCTTGCAACCGTTCATGATGAACTTCTCAACAGTCGAAGCACTGACCTGGAAGGGGTCGGGGAACTTGGCCAGCTCGAGAACATCCTCGAGCTTGACGTCAGTGTAGACCTGAGACAGCTGCTGGAAGAGACGGGTGAGGATGACCTGCTGCAGAGGCTGGACGTACTTCCTCATCTCCTCGTCGGCACCGATCTGGGCAAGGATAGGGGACACTTTCGAGCAGATAGACTTGGGGTGGAAGTCAGTCTCGAGGATGTTGTACAGGTTGCGAATCTCCGGGCGGGCGCGCTGGAGAATGTCCTTGTTGAGCATGTCCTTGAACAGGATGGCACGGGTGGGTGGCGAGTTCATGGCAAGCAGGTTGGTCAGACGAGCGTTCTTGTTGCTGCGGGCAGTGTCGACATCCATCATGGCGCCGCGAGAGCGGGAGGTGCTGATGACCGGGATGGCCAGGGCGGACAAAAGCACAAAGGAAGCGGCCTTGGAAAGGTCGGCATCGGAAATGTTGGTAGGGTTGTCCTTCTTGGGGGCGCCGCTGGCGATGGCACGGGAAGCACCAGCAAGCAGGTTGTAGTATCTGCTGTAGGCGGCAGCGTGGAACAGGTAGTTCTCAGAGACCAAGAAAATGCGAGTGAGCTTCTCGAAGTAGTTGGCCATCATGACGTTCTTAGGTGTACGCTTGGACAAGCTGAGAAGAGTGTGGATGTCCTCGACACTCTTGAAGGCCTCCTGCCAGAGCTCGAGCTCAACAGCAACGTTGAGCTGCAGGAAACGGGTGTCAAGGTGGCGCTGGAGAGTCTCAGGCTCGCTGAGGTTAATGGCGTGGACCTGCTGGGAGTACTTGGCAGCGTTCTGCAAGTGGTTGCGGAGCAGCTCACAAAGACGTCTGAACTCAGTCTTACGGGTGTACTTCTTGCAGAAGTCGAAAGCCTGGTGAGCGGTGGTCTGGTACATCACCTCGAGACGTGCGTTGTTCTTGAAGATGTCGAGAACGGTGCGGTAGGTCTCCCACAGGAACTTCAACCAGGGAGTGACGATAGCGCGGTCAGTCCTGTCGCGGGACTGCTCGCCAGAGACAGTGGAGAGGAGGATGGACTCTGGGGTCTCCATGGCCTCGAGATCACCGACATTGTCAAGCTGAACGTCGGTGTCGGGCGCGCCGCCAGAAACCTCGTCAGCCTTGGACTGTGCCTCCTTGACCTTGCCCTCGGCGAGGTCGATGAACTTGCGGAAGACGAGCTCGATGGTAGCGACGTTGGTGTTCTGGCTGGTGTTCTTGTAGTTGTAGAGACCGTCCTTGGCGGCCTTGCCCTTCTTGAGATCCACGCAAAGCTCAACGAAAAGGAGCATCACCGGCTCGAGAGCGATGATGGTGCTGTTGCGCGTCCTCTTCGAAGTGACATGCTCGTGAAGGATGGAGAGAGCAGCCTGCTGCTGGCCGACGCCAATCAGCTCCTGGGCCCTCTTGAGAACATTCTCGGGGCGGGTGTGCGGTGGAGGCGGCATGTTGGGTGACCTCCTCTGGGTTTGTCAGATGGAGAGGATGGGGCGATGCGCACGACGTGGTCAGGTCGTGGCAGGTGATTAGGTGAGCGGTGGTGGTGGTGGTGGTGGTGATGATGGAACGGCCTGGGATGGGCGTTGGCGTAGTTTGCGCCGCACAATATCAAAGATGGAATTTCGTTGTAAGGCAGCAATCAGGCAGCAAGTGTCAGGAGGAAACGGGACTTTCCGCTGATTGGCTATAGCTGGGCCGGCGTATAGCGACCATTAACAACGATTGAACGTCAAATATTACATGGTAAAGTAGGCAAGAAAACAAACACACAAACGTGAGTCAGAGGTGTCGCTACGTAGATAGCAGAAGGCTAGCCGTCACTGTGCATACTGGCTGTACTTTTACATGTATTCTAGGCTTGCCATATGCACACATCCTCACCGCCTTCAGACACCCGTCCTAAACAAGACAACCAGAGAGAGCTTGCCAACTTGGCCTGGCGCGCTCGCAAAATAACCATTCGCGCTAGGCTCGCTTACGCCCACGCGGCCCGCTGCCTCGCCGCCGCTATCGCGTCTCGCTCTCTGCTCTTCAACTCCTGGCTGGCTCTCGTGAGGTTCAGCACCCCGAACGCCCGTCGCCTGTATTACCATCCACCACTTGCCCACACGACGCGATCAAGCACTGAGACACTGAGACACCTCGCCCGCAGCCAAAACACCTCCCGCACGAGCTGTTGCTCTCCACTGCCGCGTGCTTGTCGCCTGCCTGTCGGGTCCCCCTCCCACGTCTCACGCGCGCCTCCCGAACGAACCCCCCCAGCACCGCAGGCCTTCCCAGCACCCCCTAGCACGCCTCACCACCCAAACGCTGCACCTGGCCAGGCCGACCGCCGTCCAACCGCTGCTTGCTGTGCTGACCCGGCCGCGCACCGCAGAGGTATGTCGCACGAACCAGACTTGACATGACGTCTAAACCCTGAGGTTGCAGGAGCTGACCGGTGTCTGTTGCGCCAACACAGCCCGTACATTCTCTTGCATTGTCGCGACGCATATCGCCAAAGCACCTTGTCACCCGACTCACCGCGACTTCGCCACCGCTCTCGCCGCCTATAAGCGCCTCCCGCTCACCACCGCCTCTCCACCCCATTGAGAGGCTTCCCTTCGTTACAACCACATCCCTCCCGATTGCACCGCCGCCATGTCCAGCCCCTACGAGATCCGCAGCAACGACAATGGCAAGAGCAAGAAGCAGTCCATGGCCGAGCTGAAGCTTAGGCGGCTTACAGAACTCAACCAGCGTCTGCAGGAGGACCTCAACCGTAGAAGAATACCCGTGTCAGAGGCCGCGCTTGAGTAGGTTCCCCATTGCCCTCAAGGGCCATGCTTTTACTTTGGATACTAACATGCATACCAGCCTCATCGCATTCACAGACAAGGAGCCCAAGGACTTCATGGTGCCCAGCCGATGGGGAACGGTAAGCTTGCAATACGCACAAAGCTCCAACATTGACAACTACTAACGCCAACCGCACAGATCGACAAGCGTGAAGATCCCTACGCACCCCAGCAACAAAGTGGTTGCTGCACAGTGATGTAGGACACCCGCGGCGCAGACGACAAACGATGAACGATGGGGATTACGCTACCAGCAGCGAAGCCGCAATATGATCTATGATTGCAGGTCGATACCCCGTGCTCAGCGGTAGCAACCACATCGTCCAGGTGGACACAGCGATGAGCCCTCGTGTGCTCACTTATCTTTCTAAACCAGGCCGTCGCACCTAAAATTACAGGGCGGGCCGAAACGGCTCTATTTTTGGGGGACAGGACTCTTGGTGACAGGACCCATTAGCCACGAGCAACAATTCTTTTCTTCTTTTTCTTGCGTTTTGGAGCAGCGTGACAAATCTTGTTTCATCTCTTGGGGTTTTTTCCCATCGTACAACCGCTGGTTTTGATTTGACGCAGCTTGCGTGCTGTTGAGAGAAGACCTGCGTGCGGCGATGTAAGGTTGTCCGGCCGAAATGTACAGTGTGATCCAAAGGGCTAAGGGACTGCAAGGTGGACGGGGAATAACGCGAGGCATTGGGGGGCAGAAAGAGCTGTACTGATATTTTTTTAAAAAGTTGTTGTTCTTTTCCCTTTCTTGGGAGTTCATTTCTCGGAAGTTCACTCTGTCACTCTGTCGCGGTCACGGGAGCTTTGTGTCTTGTCTCACGATCTTTGGACCAGAGGGGTGTCACGAATGCTCATGCCCTGCAGCATTCTACCTTTCAAAAGCAACTACCTTTCACACACTGCCTTAGTTCATGCTGGAGTTTGCCGGCCCCTACGAATGTGTACAGAAGCGACTTTCGCGATTCGAAATCATCCGTTTGCCGGCGATATTCAAACATTACCGGGAGGGTAAAGTGCCTCACCGGACCGAATCTTCTCAAGTGGTGATATCCGCAGCTTTCGCATATCATGAACACTCTGTTGCCAGTGAGATAATGCTACATGTGGTCAATCGTCGGACAAAGATATTTCGTAGCTAAGTCGTTGCTGGGGAGAGTTCATTGACAGTACGCGCTAGGTCACAGGTAGGTGTCCTCCCATTTCTTGACGAGTGAGGCCTTGGTCTTGCGTTTTCGCGACTTCCGTACCTCTAGGCAGATCGTGTGGTTGAAGTGGTGGTAGGCTGACAATGTGAGTGGCATCAAGGACTTACATCTAGAATTCTCGACAACTGAACAATCTTTAGCAATTCTTGAGTTACGACCTTCTGAATTGACAGAGAAGTTGGCGAATACAACAGAACGGTAATGAAGGACCAGTCTCACAAGTTTCTAATGGTATATAGCGGTTGAGATGGTGTTATTCTACATGATGTTGGCGACGTACTAACACCAACCCTAACCCTCAACATTTTCACAAAACATCCGTCGACCTTTCGAACCAGTGACTTTGCAACGCTCCAAGAAAATGCTCAATTGCGACATGATCATGATGCGAATCTCCAGCACCTATGTACAGTACTGCAAGAAAATGTCCGGCAGTCAACAACAGCCATCAGATCCATGTCATGCGCGATTGACTCGCGAGCACAATTTCGCCTGGCCTCGACCTCTCATTCGTTGGAAATATCAGCCTCCACTTTCACGCGCGCATTATGTAAACCCCGCGCTGCCGCGAAACGAGGCTCTTCTCACCCATGCCAGCAAGGGTTGCTCTCCAGGAAAAGGGTGCAGCAGGAGAGGAAGAGAAACCTTGATCGTCACGCCCCACATCCAGTTATCAGGCAACCCTAGAAGGTTTGATACTACTTCGGCTGGTGATAGGACATTTGACGGAGCAGTGGAAAGTTCCTTGTAACTTTTACTTCTGAGCGAGGACGCTGTGGACGCTTTTTTTGGTGGCTGGCGGCCGTGAATAACGATGAGCTGCTAATTGGACCTACCCCACGCTCTCGCGCAACGCTCCGACTCGGGCGATGTCACCGGTGGAGGCCCTTGTTGGTCAACGCACTGGGGAGATGGAGGTGTGGTTTTGTTCAGGTCGGAGGTGGGTTTGGGAAGTACGACCACTGTACTACTGCCTTTCAACAACACACGCAGACGCAAGTGAGGTACATATAAGTCCAAGTTGTTGGAACGAGACAATTCTTGACTTGCAGCGGTTGCAGGGTTGCAGCAGAGAACACGACTCGACATCCGGCAACTCACCTCGCCTATGGCTTTCGCCAATCGGGCGGTGGTCGAGGTAATGTCACATGCGCGGGGACGTACGTCTTGCGCAAGTGCCCTGCTGCACGGATGAAGTCGCCCGGGACACGATCTGGGAAGGATTCGGTTTTTTTTTTCTTCCCTCGTCGGCGCTGCGCCATTCAGCTGTGCACATGCCAGCATCATGCAGCGTGCAATGCGTGGGGGTGCAAGCGACCCTCTCAGACGGCGCCTGACTGCTTGTTCCTGAGCCTTAGGCGATGGAGACAAATGCTTTCTCTGTTGGTGGTGTTGCTGTGACTGCTCGGGTGCTGGAGAAGGGCATCGACTGGCTGCTACGGAGCGAGGCTACGGGCAATAGGGTTACCGGCTATATATCTAGCGGGCTTCATCAATACCTAGCGCTGATGAGCAGGTCGAGGGTTTGGGGAGAAATCGTGCACTTGGCGGCTGGCTCGCACGCAAGTAGCGTTGGTCGGCAGGTGGGCAGGTAGACAAGTGGGATGGTTGCGTGAGTGCGGCGGCGGTGCGGGTGGTGGGTTCATGTTGTTGCAGAGACCGGGCCAGCCAGCCTGCACCGTGAGTAGGTAGCTGCGAGTTGAGGTCTTGAGTGAGGTTCGCGGTGGTGCTCTGACTTCACTTTCACTTTCACTTCCATCGGCCCTTCCCTGTGTGCGACACGGCCTTTCGCCGAATCCGAATCCACCGAAGCCTGTCGCTACCTCTTTTGCCCTTCAATCTCGCCTGCTCGTGTGCCCACAGCAAGTGTTAAACCTCATCAGCCTTCGTGTGCGACCTTGTCGCCTGCACCACCGCTGCCACCTTCCTCTACCGGTATCGCCTTGTCTTCGAAGTCCGCTGCCAGCTTTCTCAGGCCGTTAACCTCATCCGCGCCCGAGGCATCTACCACCCCGCGAGGCACAACACGGCCACTCGCGGCCTCGAAATATCAGATATTCACGCTCATATACCTAGGTAATCTGTACCTGTCGCCGAGAGCGTGTAAAAACACCTCTGGGGGCTTTGCGACCGACTCGACACGCCCTGGTTGGACGCCTGTTGCGCCAGACCACGCATACCCGCCAGCATGAATACTCCAGCCGACCAGATGTGGTCTCAGGCGCCGGAGAGCCTCGACACTATGGCACCGATGACCGGCAATCTCGACGACCTTTCGAACATCTTCAACATCGACGACTTCAATCTCGACAACTTGCCCGACATTGACACAAATGGCTTCAACGATCAGATGCCACAGTCGCATCCCGGTACACACCCGAGTACACCTTTTGACGAGAACATGGGACAGTTGGGTGCGCCGCCTGGGACGGCCGCACAGGATTTTGGTGGACAACATGGCTTCACGCTACCAGGATCCATGAGCGCTCAGCAGCAATTCGACAACCAGTCTATGGTTAGCATGCCGTATGGCACAGATGCCATGTACCAGCCGTCGATGCAGCAGACATACCCCCAGCAGCATCAACAATCGCAACAGCAGAATTTCAATTTCAATCAGCACCAACATCAGCAGTACCCGTCCAGCCACCAGGTCCCTCCCACACCCAACAGTCTCGATCTGAATGGCGAGGCTGGTCGTTTCATGCAGCAGCAGATGGACGCTCAGCAGCGAGCCATGCTTGAACAGCAGTACCAGATGCGAAAGGAGCAGCAAGTGCAGTTTACGCCCATGGCCTCGCCTTCGACTACGCCTTATCACCTGCACCCCGACTTCACTGTCCCAGGCGATTTCTTCTCACCCTTGACTTCGCCGGCATTGCACGCCCAGAACGCATCGCAGTCACATCATCAATTTGTGCCGCAACTCCAGGGCTACTACACAAACCCGAGCACCGCGACAAATTCGGCAGCTCCTAGCCCTGTTGATCGCAGTGGTGACGTTGAAATGGGCGGCGATGGTTTGGCGCATTCAGAGTCGGCCACACAGACGAAGAAACCTTCACGACGGAAGCCTGCGACACCAAGGACGTTTGCCTTGAACAAAGTCAAGCAAAGCCCCATTCAAAAACCGCACAAGAGGAAGTCGATAGCATTGTCGCAGATCGACGCGGATGCCGTTGTGCAGGATGCTCAGCGCCCTGGTCAAGCGGCACCAAGATCCGCTGGATTCCAGATGCCGCCTACTCTCGAGAGCTCGGAAAACGAAAGTGTATCGCCGGAAGCATTGACCGACATTCCTATGGGGCCTCCTCCAAGACCAGGATCTGTCCATCAGTCTCCAGCGATTGCTGCGCGCAACCAGGGAGTCGCTGGCCCTGCCGCGACCCCGAAATCTCTATTGTCGATGAAAAGTGTCTACGATGCAAGCGGTCCGGGGAGCACTGGGATATCTGGGCAGATGGGACAAGCCTCATTGGAAGACCTCGAACTTCCCGAGGCTGCTGATGGTCAAGAAAGCCAGCCATCAGGTTCGTCAACTATACAGTCTACCAATTCGCAAGAACAGACGCCACGCCTTACTGCGTCACGCAAAACACCTAAATTGGGTCCAATGAGTACACCATCGTCTGGCAGAGCTCTGTCGATATCTGGAAGCCCTGCTATTTCGCCCATGACTGCGAGCACACCCGCCGGTCTTCTAAAAGACAGGAAGGATTCCAAAGGTGCGCGTGGTACAAGCAAAAAACGTGGTAGCGTCTGTACAACTTCTTCGGCCCTGGCTTCTCCAGCCATACGTCCCAAAGTCAGCCCGAGCATCAAGCCTCTACTACCAGAAGGCAGTGAGTCGCACACTTCAGTTTTAGCCCCCACACAAGAGCTAACACAAAACTCCCAGCAAACCTCCACTCCAATACCCACGCACTTCTCCTCGCGTCAAAATCGAACTATCAGAATCTCCTTGAGGGCAACCATCTCCCTGGAATATCCTATCCGGACTCTCTTTCAACAGGCCTTACCAGCAAACGCACTTCGCACAAGGTTGCCGAGCAAGGCCGTCGTAATCGCATCAATGATGCTCTGAAAGAAATGCAAGCATTGATCCCAGCCTCTTCCGGTGCCCGCGCCGAAGAACTCATGACGGTTGGTGGCGGAGACGATGATAGCCAGGAAGCCAAGGAAAAGGACCGCGATGCTGCCGTGAAAAGCAACAGCTCCAAAGCCGCAACAGTCGAAAGTGCCAATCGATACATCCGCGTCCTAAAAGAGTCTGATGCAGCGCAAAAGGCCGCTATCGCAGAGCTACAAAAGGCTGTAGACGAGATGCGTGCGAGGCTGGGTGAGGGAAAGAAGACAGAAGACGAGGTTACTGCTGAAGCTGCTGAAGCTGTCGAGGCTGTTGAAGGAGGCTCGGAGAAAGAAGTTGCATCTCCTGAAGCCATGAGTGATGCGGAGGACTCGGCTGAGAAAGTGTCCGTCGCAGCAGAAGCTGTAAAGTGAAGTGGATTGGTGAGTTGTGTGCATAGAAAATGCATTGCAACACGACCAAATTCATCATCGCCGCAACATCACTGCATACGCTTCTCAGGATGCGCACGATGTTCTGCTAACGCCTCCACGCTGCAGACTCTGATGTCCAATCAGCCGCTAGCCCGCTGAGAGGAGACGGCCGATTCCTGTCGATGAATGCACAGCAGCGTCTGTCATACACGGCCCACAGAGTCCGGAAGTGTTATGTGCGCAGAAAGAGTAAGACCAGATCACCAAACCGACCTTGCCCACTTGGATGACACCAAGTGTTAATGAACGCCGACGGATCCAATCTAATCCGCCGAGTCTGCTTCCATCCAAAGAATGTGTAGTGCAAGGAACATACGCTATTGCATGCAGATGTATTTTACAGATAATATCTCAAGATTCGAGTTCCTGATCCCACTACTTCAGAGGAGCTCTCTCTTGCTACTGGACGACGTTGCTGTCAAGAATAGCACTACGTTCTGAGCTAGCTGGGCGTGCTCAACTGATCGTTCCCTGCAGGTCTCGGTTTTTTGTGAGCATCATATTCGACAACGCAGCACAGACCTCTATCGAATGGGTTATCCATCTCGGTCCAGCCCTGATAGCTCAGTTGGTAGAGCGCGTCACTAGTACCATTAGCCATGACGAGGTCGCCGGTTCAACTCCGTCTTAGGGCATCAATCTTTTGCCTTTTTGCCGTCCATCTACTGACAACATGTTCTGATCGATTCCCGACTATGGCAGACGCATACCTGTGGTTCTTCCGCGTCCATGGTTGCTTGAGGCTGGCCTATGCTTTTGATCGAAGAGCCTATGTTAGAATTCGGAAATCCTTCATCCTCTACCTTCACGCGTCGATCAGACAGTAGCCATGCAGCTGTGCTAGCTAACAACCAACATCAATCAAAATGCTGTATGCATCCTCATCAAAGGGTGTATGTTTGCCTGCTCTATAACTCCGATCCTACCCCTCATTGTGCCCTCTTGCTCGGGTGCATGACCTGTACCGTACCGTACCCTACGAACCATTGTGGCGGAACCCCTCATCCGTGCTACCGTACATTCACTCTTTCCTAGACATGCACTTACATCTGGTTCGCACGATCGTAGATATCACGTCCTCCTAACAAATCAACATCCAAAGTAATGTCTTTCTTCACCCTTCTCGCCCTGATCTCGTCAATCGCCACAGCGGCATGTGTCTACTTCTTCGTTGGCCGAAGAGAGAAACACCTCCCACCGGGACCGCCGACCCTTCCAATCCTTGGTAACATTCACCAGATCCCAAAAAAGGGAGCGCATTTCCAATTCACTGAGTGGGCAAAAGAGTATGGTGGAATCTACTCACTCAAACTCGGCACCGGTACCGCAGCAGTCATCACCGACCGTAGGCTCGTGAAACAACTCATAGACAAGAAGAGCGCTCTGTACTCGCAACGCCCGAAATCTTACGTTGCGGACTTGATCTCGTCCGGGGACCACATTCTATTGATGCAGCATGGACAACAATGGCGCTCGACGAGGAAGTTGATCCACAGCAGCTTGATGGAGAAAGTGGTCGACGACCAGCATTTGCCTGTTCAAGAGGCTGAGGCTAGGCAGATGATTCGCGATTATCTCCTCAGGCCTGAAGACCACATGTTGCATCCGAAGCGGTTCAGTAACTCTGTTACTATGTCTATCGTTTGGGGGATTCGTACTCCCACTCCTCAGACAGAGCATATGCAAAGGTAAGTGCACACATATACCTTGAGCCATGACTGCCAAACCACCCATTGATTCCTTTTGCATACTACAGCCTCTATAGTCTCATGGAAATCTGGTCGAAAGTGTTGGAGACTGGAGCAACTCCACCCGTGGACATCTACCCTTTCTTACACTGGCTGCCACAGAGAGTCTTCCTGCACTGGCGCGACCGCGCTACCCATGTACAGCGATCTATGAACTCGCTGTACTCCTCCTTTCTCTCCGGCCTGCGCTCTCGACGCGCCGCAACCGGCTCTCGCGGTTCTCTGATGGACAAAGTCCTTGATCAAGTGGAGAGCGAGAAAGCCGCAGCCCCCGGAATGACCTACAGTGACCACGAGCTATGGTTCCTTGGCGGCACGTTGACAGAAGGCGGCAGCGACACTTCAGCAAGCATCATCACGGCTTTCGTGCAAGCCATGCTCGCGAACCCGACCGTCCAGCGCAAAGCCCAGGCCGAAATCGACGCCGTGATTCCCGCAAAGCGTAGTCCGACTTGGGCCGATTACGCTTCCCTCCCGTACATCGCGCAATGCGTTAAAGAGACGATGCGCTGGCGGCCAGTGACTCCACTGGCGTTCCCGCACGCTCTGGCGCAGGACGACTGGGTCGACGGACACTTTCTACCCAAAGGAACGACCGTCGTCATCAACGCGTGGGGAATGCAGCACGACGCTGCGCGATACCAAGACCCCGAAGTCTTCGACCCAGAGCATTTCGCCGGCTGCACCAAACTCGCGCCCGAACTGGCCAACGGAAAATGGGAAGAGAGAGACCACTACGGCTACGGTGCGGGTCGAAGACTGTGTCCGGGCATCCATCTAGCGGAGAGGAATTTGTTCCTGGCGATGGCGAAGCTGTTGTGGGCCTTTGAGATTCTGCCTGCGGTTGATGTTGAGAGTGGGGGTGAAGTAAGAGTCAGTACGGATCCGCGCGAGGCGTATTGTGAGGGGTTCTTGGTTTGTGCTTATGACTTTTCGGCGAGTTTCAGGGTGAGAGGAGAGGAGAGGAAGGAGACTGTTTTGAGGGAGTTTGAGGAGGTTGAGGGGGCGTTCAGAAGATTTGAGTGAAGCTATAATGAGCTTGGAGTTGGACTTTTGGGATGAAAGTCAGTGAGGACATGTCTTGTTGTACGAGTACGTCGGAAAGCAACGGAAAGCAATCTGGGTATCGAATATTAAAGCGTCATGGACTTGTCTTCGTCTCACGCCAGCTTGCGCCTGGCGTCTGCCGGGCTCAATTTGTTCAGACCGAACATTCGCATCATCGCGGTTTCCTACACCGAATGTCAGTCACTGTGGTAAGCAAAGTTGAGCATTGCCCTCCAAAGACTTACAAGGATGAATCTGGGCATGTAGCCCGTCAGCCACCAAACGAGCCATGACTTCGAACCTTCCCAAATCGTCGTCTTCTTCCTCCAACCCGTCAACTGTGCCACCACTGACCGTGCATACTTCTCCGTCTCCATCCCCAACGACTGACTATGCGTCAGCCTCCTCTCAAAGTCCTTCTCGACCGGCAGATAAATCGAATCGCTTTTGAGCGAGCGGACAGTCCTCGCAATGTGGCTCTTCACCCCGCCCGTGACAACATTAACCACCCTGACACCAAAAGGCTTCAACTCAAGTCTCAGAGTGTCGGTATAGCCATGCAAAGCAGCCTTCGAAGCACAGTAAACACTGCCAAACACATACGGCATCTCGCCCGCCAGCGACCCGATCATAACCACAGTCCCCTTCGCCTCGATCAGCAGCGGCCCGAACGCCTGCGTCATACGCATCACGGCGAAGACATTCACCGCGAAAGTAGCCTCGATCTCCTCAAGCTCGACTTCCAGCGCTGGGACAGTGTAGTTTCGGCCGGCGTTGTTGACGAGATAGTCGAGCCTGCCGCCTGTTCGCGAAGCGACCTCGGCCTTCAGCGCGGCGATGCTCTCGCTGCTCGTTGCTTCCAGGGAGAGAGTTTCGATTCCGAGCGCGGCCAGATCTGCGATCGACTCTGTTTTTCTTGCTGTGGCGAAGACGCGGAAGCCGCGCGACTTGAACTCGCGGGCGAGCGCGTGGCCGATGCCTGAGCTGCAGCCGGTGATTAGGACACTTTGTGTCATTGTGTGGTTTCTTTTCTTTCTTTGTAGCGTGTTGTGTTTGGTCTTAGGTGAGACTGAAGGGTGTTTAGGTCTATTGTCAATGCGTTGTCCTTTTTATATTTACAATGAGGAAGTCGGGGTTCGGATGGAATTGTTTGATCTCGGCAGCTTCCAGATCTGAAAGAGCCGACGCCGATCACGTGTCGACTCGGAAGCACAAGGTAGTGGAGGTAGGTATGATGCCGAGGAGATCGATACAGTATGCTGGGCGTTGTCGATATCGATCGAACAGTGATACGAACCATTTGCCTGATTTGTGCGAATACTCGAAATGTTCAAGGCAGACAACTTGCACACAACAGCAGGCCGAGAAATCATGCGAAAGACAATAATAGCTATTTCAAATTCAACGCTGTCGATGGGTATCCTGAAAGCAAACGAATAACCGATCTTCCACTCTCTCATCTCCTCTGTCACACTCGAATTACCGCCACCTCACGCGATCTACTGCCAGGCCGGCACCCAAGCAGACCCATCCCTCTCAGCCAAACTCAAAGCACCCACAGCGCCATCGATCCTTGCACTCTCCTGTCCAAGCAGCTCCTTCTCCAGCTTACCCATCACGTCCAGCTCGCGCAAGATACCGTCAACCAGTGAACGGCACGAACTCAGTATCACTCGCAAACTCGTGTCGGCTTCAGCTTCAGCGTTCTGCTCAGGGAGTGGTGGCAAAGCCGACATTTCGCGTTGCAGCGAACGGATCTTCAACGCGGTGGATGCGTGCGCTTCTCTCCAAGGCCCTGGGAGCGGTTCGACAAATCCACCCGTTGGGCTCGTGATCCTCTTCTCGGCACTATCGGCCCAATCTTCGAAAACGTGCAGTAATTCCGTGTACCTGCTTTCCGGGTGTGTGATTGCGACAACGTCCTTGTGTACTCTTGCGAGCGTTTGCAGGTTTCCTGCTAGCAGCGATGGTTCTGGACACCATGCTTGCAATGCTTTGAGGTTCGCCACTTTTTGTTGGGCTGTTTCCGCCGCGCAGATGGCTTCGAAGTCTTTGCGCAATTTGGCATGTTTCTTGCCGAGTTTGCGTTTGGCATCGTCTGTGTATTGGCGTGTGGTTTGGGCCGAGGTCTCGTGGAGTAATGAGAGCTGAAGTAGCTCGATTTGCTGCAGAGCTACGTCGAAAGGAACAGAGGCATCTTGCTCGAAATTTGGTGCGGGTTTTGAGAACTTTGATGTAGGAACGGGAGGCTTTGGTAGAGCTGTTTTGGCAGGCGAATAATGCTGCTGGAAGGTGCTGAAGGTTGGCCTCGAGGATGCTGGCAATTGTGACTTACCGCCCGGCCTGAGCTCGGGTACTTTCCTTGGTGAGGTCGGCGATGGTGCGGGTGGTACTTGACTTGCTGATGATACGTTGATCGGTGTTGGTCGCACGCTGTTCGTACGTCGAAGACCGGTCGTGGGGGTGATCGCCGACACGCTGGCGGAATTACGAGCATGACCTTGGGACTGTGATGCCTTTACACTTGTTGCACGCGCAAGACCCGTTGTCCTTGGCGTTTGAGACGAGGACGTAGTAGAAGGCGTTCGCTTGAGGCCTGTCTCGGTACCCGAAGGCCGAGCGACTGAAGGTGTAGAGGTCGCACCACGCTGTGCTTCTGGTCTGGTGGAGGTTGTAGTACTTTGCACTGATTGTGTCCGTGTATGCGGCCTTGATGACGGGCCTCTTGCAAGTTGGCTCACCGCCGGCACCCTCGTCGAGAGACCCCTCGAAAGCTTCGACACTGGAGGCGGAGGCATAGCCATTCTGTCCGCCTGACGTGAATCATTCGCGGCTGTATCACCAGTTCCATCGTTCTGCGGTATGTCCGGGTCTCGATTCTCCCTTTCTACAATATCGGCCTCTTTCTTGTGTTCTGCAGAGCCGGTCCTAGAGAATTGAGGCAGCAGGCTCATTCGTTTCGACCTTTGCGGTTCGGCTTTGGTTGGTGTGGGAAGACCAGAGAATCCGGGCTGTCGAATGTTCAGCGCGAAGATTCATGAATTATCCCTGGGAGAAGCGAGTGGTACCTCGATCATTGATGTTGGTCTGCTGCGACCAGCCGCCGCTCCTGGCGGACGACGCGTAGATGGCAGCCGACTTGGAGTTGCCATGTTGCATACGCTCTGATATGCGTGGTTCTGTCTAGAGGGAAAGAAAGTGCTTAGCCGGAACGCATGTTTATGTTTGTATCTTGTTGTCGTCTCATGGCGACGTCCATGCGCTGATGAAACGCAGGGTCCTTCATTTCCCCTCTTGACACTTTTGACACTTTAGGGCCAAGGCCGAACACTTCTACTTTTACTCTGTACATGTGCTTCTACCATCACTCTTCGCTTGGTCGAGGGATGCCTACCATGGAAGAGTACAGTGTTTCAATGGCTCACACGCCATGCTCTGGAATTACGCAGCGATGAACTCCACTCTGTCTATCGGCATGGTGATCCGGGAGCATTTGCCTCCACCGTTCACCGCATTCACCATCGTGCTAACAAAGCGTGAGTGGAGTGTTGAGAAACAAAGTGAAGTCACTGATGCCACCGTTTGCTCGGTCGCATGATGAGATTAACTGCGCTCCGCAAGCGCTTTCACTGCGGTCGCATACAAACGCATATATCTCTTCCAGCGCAAAACATGAAAACACACAGGACACTTACTTACTATCAACGAACGCCAAACACGCAGCAAGCGATCACCCTCTCCGCTCAGGGCAATGCTCTTGCCATCCAGTCAATCTAGTCTTGTTGGAGAAGCACTGCAACAATTCACCAAGAACGACACGGTTGCAAATCAGACCACTGGCATGGCTTCAATACCAACACCAATACCGTCTCAACGGCAACGCATCACGGTGCCAGACTTGGATGCGGAAGATCGTATCGCCCCAACTGAGCAACATTTGGCCCAGCAGGAAGGACACAGGCTCGAGGGTTCAGACTCAAGCGAAGAAAGCTTCGACTCGGCCTTGGAGAGCATTATATCCAATGACACACAGCGCGCTATGGCCTTCTTGATCAACAGAGTCGCGCAGCTTGAGACCTCCGTACGTGCAATCACCCTCGAGCGCGACAGTTTGCAAGGCCTTGCGAGTGAGATCACCTCTGAGCGCGAAAAGTTACAGAGCCTTGAGAGTGAGATCACCCTCGAGCGTGACAAGTTGCGAGTATCTGAGAGCTCCATACGTGAGATCGCCCTTGACCACGACAAGCTGCGATGCGAGCTGGACATGGGACGTCGCCAGCTCGAGACCGCACGCAGGAACAGTGTGACTCTCGAACGCCAAGTGCAAGATCTCCACCTCAAATCTTTGGAGGGCGCGAAAGACCTGAAGCGAAGAGTGACCGATCTTACTGCAAAAGTACGGGATCACGAGTCAGGACAGGATTACACCCAGGCATACCAGCAGGGAGTGCGGGCCGGCATGCGGTCACAATTCTACACTGACGAATTGCTTAAACAAGTCGAAGCCTACAAGGCTGAGGCGGCCAAGTGGAGGAATGCAGCATATGGCCAGGGATCGGAAGCCGTCAGCCGATGTTGGCAAGCCAGTGTCGACGAGGCAGTGAGGCGCGAGAGGGAGAAAGACGCCTTTGTGATCAAAGCGCTGCGAGACGAGATCACGGCATTGAAGTCTAAGAAGGAGGGCTGAGATAACAGCTGTGGAAAGTACATGTCGGTATCAGGGGAACGGTGCTACAGATCAACGAGAAGGAACATGAAAGGGCAAGATCTGGATAGTTCTGGGACTTCATTGGAACTAGTCTTCCGTTATGATTTGAACGGATGGTAGGGGCGCTGTCAATCACGCGCCATAAGGGCGTCCAACAAATCATCTAAATTGGTAAACAAGACTTGCAGACGTGACGCGACTGCACCAAAGCATGTTAAACCCGTCACAATTCACAACGGCGTCACCTTTGTAGTAGCGTCCGAGGAGGGAACATCCAGTCTGGACCTCAAAGGATATGCCAAGTATGCTTACCAGACTGACGGACCAAGACCAAGACCTGCTTTCTCCCCAGAAAGACTCTCATCTCTCCAATTTGGCGGGTTCGGGCGAGGTAACCGAGGTCAAAGACTAGACTATATGTAGACTAGTTTTCGATATCTCAACCGCAAGTGAGAGCTTCACATTCGCAGACCGAAACTCTCTCCTCTTACTGCCCAACACCCGCTCACTCGCAATTCGATAACAGTCTGCGCGGCTTGCGGCTGCAAAGTCAATCATCACCGGCATCAAGGCTAGCGCGCGGACTATGAGCAGTTGCACCGTCGACCTGCTGGTTCAAACGGCGATATAGCGTATTGCGACCCAAGGCCGGCAACTTCCCTTGGTTGGTGTTGAATGCTTGCGCGACCCTCATCACGTCAGGATTCTGGATAAGCGTTACCGTTGTTATGTCCATCACTTGTGCTGACTTGATCTGCGTCCAGAATGCCCAAGCCTGGCGCACGAAACCTTCGTGCTGACCTGTTTAGGCGGGAGTATCGAGACCCCCGGATGCTCTGCACCGTTCCGTCGCGCTGATCTTTCTATGCTTCATGTCATCTGCAGGAAGCTGAGTTCCAGCCCAAATGCCCCGGCTAGGTTCTTCATGTCTCTCTCGTCTGCACGTCTGCACGTCTGCACCTTTGCACCTTTCACTTTGTGTGTTGGCAGTTCTGCTTCTCCTCAAAGGACCCCCATGAGCCAGGCGGAACCATTGGAGCTCTCATGTCTTTTGCTCGAGGTCCAGGGATCTGATATAACCACAGCGTGCAGCGCCTTCTGCGATCCTTTCGTCACCACCGGCTTTCTCGACCTCTGACTCGGTCCCCACCGTTTGCAGCCATGTCAGGCAACATCCAAAACATCCCTCTCTCGGTCCTTTTGTCATGGCCGCAACCAAACTACGACGACCCGGTTCGGAGATCATGGATGCCATTATATGCTGGTATTCTCCAAGCAGTGAGCACACTGACCGTCATCACGAGGCTGTGGTTGAGAGCCAAGGGCCAAGCAGGACCTCTCGGCCTTGACGACGTACGTACTTCCGAACACTGTGCTCACATTCCACCAATTCTGACACCTTCACAGGCCCTTCTTTTTCCTGCGTGGCTGGGATCAATCGCATTTACCATATTCGCCATCCTCAGCACCGAGAAGTATGGCAACGGAACTCACGCCTGGGATGTCCCGCCCCAGTTATACTCACGCCTTTCCATGTGCGCTTGGGCCGCACAAGTCACCTTTCTCATTTCAACTGGCTGCTGTAAATGCTCCATCCTCCTCTTCTATCGACGCCTTCAGAAGGGGACGTTCAACAAGCGTTGGCAATATTGCATTTACGCAGCACTTGCCTTCACGGTCGCCTGGGTTCTCGGCTTCATTCTCACACTCGTGTTTTCGTGTAATCCCACAGAGGCCAATTGGCAATCTGCCAACCCCAACTACCACAAGAAATATTCTTGCGTCAATGCAAGATACGAAAATCTCATATCTGGAACCCTGAGCGTGGTCAGCGACGCATATGCCGTCCTGCTACCCTGTCTGATGCTTCGACATTTTGATGTATCTAAACGACAGAAAGTCGCTCTGAACATCATCTTCTCTCTCGGCTTGATTGTCGTTGCCGCAGGCGCGGTCAGAACGTACTACTTCGACCACCTCTGGCACACTTACGACCTCACCTACGCCGGTTTCGACGTGTTGGTATGGGCCCAGCTTGAAATGCAGCTGTCGCTCATCTGCGCCAGCGCACCGGCCCTCCGCGTCTTCTTCCGAAGATATCTGGCAAACCCGATCCGAGCACTTTCCAGCGGCCGCTCAAACATCGACAGCGCTCGCGACCGCGACTCTCGTCGCGTGGGCACAAAGTTGACCGACGACCCTCCCTCATTACCTACTTCCCAACGTCGCCCTTCAACTCTCTTGACGCCGAATTCAACCGGTAAATTCGGCAACCTTGCCACCATGAGCGAGATGGAGATTGAAATGGACGAGTCTCCGTCGAACAGCACGCTCCACAGAAGCACCACGCCTCACTCGGACGGCTCAGAATATCCCTTGAGCAGGGATCTGGAAATGAGTCGGCCACCAGCCGCCTACTCGTTGCGCGAGAAAGACTCGACTGACGACTATGATTTTGGTGGAACAGTTCCTTTGTACCTGTATGATCGATAACAATATGTACATATCTGCAATAATAGTTTCTTTTCTCATTACTCCACTGACCAAATTTGTTATGCTGATAGTTGAGGACGGTCAGACGCCCACGACTGGGAATCACCATCGACGCTTCCCTTCACGAAGGCCGAAATCACCCTTACGGGGGACGCATGCTGCCCAAACTCAAGCTCATGTGATGAACCAGCAGATGTGCATGTACTATAGTACGGTACTGTACGGATGCAGGAGTACTGTGAGGTGAGGTACCTGCTGAATTTACACACAACCATCTTCACATCACCCTCACAGCTGCATCGTTGGGTCGCTGTCGTGTCGAGACTCGTGGTTACCCAGTTCACTCAAACTTCAGTCCGCTGCTGCTGCGTCCGATTGCTCGGGTTCGACAACATTCTAGCACAAGAGCATTTACACTGCAACGCGAGTGCTGATGAACCATCGAAATAATGAGACAACACTCTCTCGTTGTTTTCCCATGCTTCCATGTCACATCTTGTGCCATAATCACATGCGATTCACTACATTACCAAGTCGTTCGATGCAACTGCCTTGCCACCAAGAGCGCCTACCACAAGCTTGCCCTCATGCCTGCCTCAACTCCTCAATGCCTGCCTCAACTC
>Ga0265798_10001875_pt1 | contig 31724 bp, 30 predicted proteins | sample P3T30metagenome_FD_192430 | JGI IMG/M metagenome (GOLD analysis project Ga0265798, IMG submission 192430) | Plant litter microbial communities from East Loma Ridge, Irvine, California - P3 T30 | ecosystem: Environmental > Terrestrial > Plant litter > Unclassified | place: USA: California... | reverse complement strand
TCCGGTGCGGTGAGCGAGTCGAGGTCGCCCGGCGTGGCGCCCGAGTCGTCCACCCATTCGCGCAGCGCCGGACCACCGTTGATGACGTCTATCGGTAGTTTCCCGAATGCATATTCGTACGGGAAGTCGCGCCACAACGCATAGTCCGGCGTGATCGCGCGGATTGCCTTGAAGGCAAGCGCCTGCAACCGCCACGGCCGGAATGCAGCGTGGTCGTAGAACCGGCCCTCCGCATGAATATGCACGCCGTTGCACAGTTCGCCGACATGCTTGTGGAAGGTCGGCTGAAACCAGATGTCGCGCAGCGCGCAGCCGGCGAGCCATTCGGGGGCGAGCCGGCGCATCTCGGCAATCACGGCCTTCGCATCGAGATCGGGCGCGCCGAACAGTTCGAGCGGGCGGGTGGTGCCGCGCCCTTCGGAGAGCGTTGCCCCCTCCAGCATCACCGTGCCGGGATAACCGCGCGTCATGTTGAGGTTGGGCGCGTTCGGACTGGGGTTGATCCACAGCCGATCGGACGGCCAGCCGAACCCCGGCGCGGCATCGGGCGCCCAGCCCTGCATCGCGATCACACGATACTCCACATCAAGGGCAAGCGTCTTGATGAACCAGTGCCCGAGCTCACCCATCGTCAATCCATGCCGCATCGGCATCGGCCCGGCGCCAACGAAGCTTTCCCAGCCCGGTCGCAGCGTCAGCCCCTCGATCGGCCGACCGGCGGGATTGGGACGGTCGAGCACCCACACCGACTTGCCGTGTTCTGCCGCCGCCTCCAGCACGTAGCGCAACGTGGTGATGAACGTGTAGATTCGCGTGCCGAGATCCTGGAGATCGACCAGCATCACGTCGAACGTCTGCATCGACTCCGCGCTCGGCCGCCGCACTTCACCGTACAGGCTGAACACCGGCATGCCGTAGGTCGGATCGGTGAAGTCGGGCGACTCCATCATATTGTCCTGAAGGTCGCCGCGCACGCCATGCTGCGGCCCGAACACCGCGGAGATGTTCAGCCCGCACGCGACCAGCGCATCGAGCGAATGGGTGAGATCCTCCGTTACCGAGGCAGGGTGCGCCAGCAGCGCGACGCGCTTGCCCTCCAGCGGCTTGCGCAAGGATGGGTCGGCGATGAGGCGATCGATTCCGAAGTTCATGCCGCCGGAGGTGCCGCCAGACGCACGCCCGCGCAAGACCGCTTCGTGCGAACGGAGCGAAAAGCCCGCTGGCGTGTTCACCCCCGCGACACCACGAAGGGGACGAACATGCTGCGCTCGATCATGATGGGACTCGTCGCGGGATCGCGCTCGATGACGCCGCTCGCCGCAGTCGCCAACGCGGCGCGCACCGGCAAGCTGCCAAAGGACAGCGGCGCACATGATTTCCTCGCCAGCCCGCTGGTCTCGGCCGGAACGATGGCGCTGGCCGCCTACGAACTGGTCGGCGACAAACAGCCGAGCGCGCCCGATCGGATCATCACGCCGGCAGTGGTGGTCCGCACGATCAACGCCGCCGTCGCCGGCGCGGCAGTGGCACCGCGCGACAAGCGCTGGCTCGGCGCAGCGCTCGCGGGTGGCACGGCGGCGGCGTCGGCCTATCTGAGCTGGCGGCTGCGGATGCGCTCGATGCAGGGCCATAGCCAGGCGGTCACCGGCTTCATCGAGGATGCGGTCGTGGTGCCGGCCGCCCTCGCCGCCGCGATGCGCTAGGGCAGCGGCGCGAGGAAGCCGTCCGCATTGTGGAAGTCGGGTGGGCCATCGCCGTGGGCGAGCGCCCAGTAGGATTTGGTGCCGTCCGTCTCCTCGATCACCGCGCTCACCCCGGCCGTTGCCCCGTCGCGCCGCGGTTGGGCGATCCGCGCGATGACGATCAGCACATCGCCCTCGTCGCTGGTCATGATGCGCGGCGCGGTGTCGAGCGGCGCTTCCGCCATGCCGGTACGATAATCGGTGAAGCGATACGCCGCCCATTCGCTCGACGGCGAGAGGTTGAACTCGACATATCCCAGCGCGCCGGTCTGCACGAACAGTTCGAGGCAAGTGGTGCGCCACAGTTCGTCCTTGCGCGCCGGTGTCGCCACGGCGGGCACGATCAGCCGGTCGGTCGGGCAGCCGATTACATAGGCGAGATCGAGACCATGTTCGCTCCGCCGCACCGACACGTTGACATAGCGGACGGACGCCGGCGGCGTGTCCGGGTGCGCTACCAGCGCATATTCAGTCATGCGGGGCCCGATCGGCAGCAGACACGCCGGCCGCATGCACGCCATTGATCGTTACGACGTCGGTCGCGGAGCGGGCGAGATTGCCCGTCGCGGGACTACGGTGGCGTGCGACGATCGTTTTCATGGTGTCCTGCAATTCCATGTGCCTGCCTCGACCCGCCCGGCGCGGTATCTTGCAGCGCTACGCCTAACGCGGGGCGGTTCCAACCACCACTGGCAAAAACCGCGCCAATCCCCTACATGGCCATCTCCCATGGCAACGATCCTCCCCTCCCCGCCGCGTGTCGGCATGGTTTCGCTTGGCTGTCCCAAGAACCTGGTCGACAGCGAGCGTATCCTCACCAAGCTGCGCAGCGACGGCTATCAGATGTCGCCCGATTATGCGGGCGCGGACGTGGTGCTGGTCAACACCTGCGGTTTCCTCGATTCCGCCAAGGAGGAATCGCTTGAGGCGATCGGCGAGGCGATTGCCGAGAACGGCCGCGTCATCGTCACCGGCTGCATGGGCAAGGAAGCCGAGACGATCCGCGCGCGCTTCCCGAACGTCCTCGCCGTCACCGGCGCGCACCAGTACGAGGAAGTCGTCGGCGCAGTCCACGACGCGGCGCCGATGCCGCCGAGCGCCTTCCTCAACCTCGTGCCGGACAGCGGGCTGAAACTTACCCCGCGTCACTACAGCTATCTGAAGATCAGCGAGGGCTGCAACCACCGCTGCTCGTTCTGCATCATCCCGGCGCTGCGGGGCGATCTCGTCAGCCGCCGCCCCGATGCGATCCTGCGCGAGGCCGAAAAGCTCATTGCGGCGGGCACGCGCGAACTGCTCGTCATCAGCCAGGACACCTCGGCGTACGGCGTCGATATCCGCCACCAGCCGCGCGACTGGAAGGGCCAGGAAGTCCGCGCGCACATGACCGACCTGTCGCGCGAACTCGGCAAGCTCGGTGCGTGGGTGCGGCTGCACTACGTCTACCCCTACCCGCACGTCGATCAGGTCATCCCGCTGATGGCCGAGGGGCTGATCCTCCCCTATCTCGACATTCCGTTCCAGCATGCCAGCCGCAACGTGCTCAAGCTGATGAAGCGCCCCGCCAACGAAACCAAGGTGCTGGAGCGCATCAAGAACTGGCGGACGATCGCGCCCGATATCGCGATCCGCTCGACCTTCGTGGTCGGCTTTCCGGGTGAGACCGAGGACGATTTCGCCTATCTGATGGACTGGCTGGAGGAAGCCCGGCTCGACCGGGTCGGCGCGTTCCGTTTCGAACCCGTCGAGGGCGCCGCCGCCAACGCGCTGCCGAACCACGTGCCGGAGGAGATCAAGGAGGAGCGCTATGCCCGCCTGATGGAACTCACCGCGCGCATCTCGGCGGAGAAGTTGCAGGCCAAGGTCGGCCGCACGCTCGACGTCATCATCGACGAAGTGGGTGAGGAAGGCGCGACCGGCCGCTCGCAGGCCGACGCGCCCGAGATCGACGGCGAAGTGTTCCTGCGCGACGCCGCGCACCTTGCCCCCGGCGATATCGTGCGCGTCGAGATCGAGGACGCCGACGAGCACGACCTGTACGGGGTTCCCGTCTCCGCGTGACCACGCCGGCCGAAGCGCTCGCCACGTGGACGCCGCAACGCTACGCGGCAGTGCGCGCGGGCGTCCGGACCGGCGATCTGCTGATCTGTTCGGGCGACCAGACATTCTCCCGCGTGATCCAGTGGGCGACGCGCAGCCCGTGGAGCCATATCGCGATGGTGGTCCGGCTCGACGAGCTTGACCGGGTGTTCGTGATGGAGGCGGTGCAGAAGATCGGCGTCCGCGTCGTCCCGCTCAGCCGCTGGATCGCCGATTTCCAGCCGCACGACAAACCCTTCAACGGCAAGGTCGTCGTCGCCCGCCACGATGCGGTCGCCGCCGCCAGCCCGGAGCAGTTCCGGCAGATGAGCGGCTTCGCCACCGACCAGCTTGGCTGCAAGTTCGACGCGGGCGAACTCGTCAAGATCGCCACCCGCATCGGCCTCGGCGCGTTCGGCGTGAGGCTGCCGCGCATGATCCAACCCAACCACGAATATTTCTGTTCGGAATATCTCGACGAATGTTACCAACGGCTCGGCGTGAAGATCCCGTGGGACGGACGCGGTTTCATCGCGCCATCCAACTTCGCGCGCGCTCCGCAAGTACAGGCGGTGATGCGGGTGTCGCGTTTCCCCTTCCGCGAAGGGCCGTTAGAGGATGACGAATGAAGATTAGCCTGCCGTTAGCCACCGCTTTGCTGGCCACAGCCACCTCGGCGTTCGCACAAAACCTCTCGCAAAGCGAAACGGCGAAGGTTGATGCGATCGTCACCCAAAGCCTGGCGCGCACCGGCGTCCCCTCCGCCTCGATCGCGATCGTGCGTGGCGGCAAGACGGTGTTTGCCAAGGCTTACGGCAAGCAGTCCGAGGCGATGCCGGCGGCGCGGGCGGACGTGAAATACCCGATCGCCTCGATCTCGAAGCAATTCACCGCCGCCGCGATGCTGTTGCTGGAAGACGAGGGCAAGCTCAGCCTCGACGATCATGTCTCGAAATACCTTGCCGGCATTAGCGACGGGGACGTCATCACCATCCGCCAACTGCTCAGCCATACTTCGGGTCTACAGGATTATTGGCCGCAAGATTACAGCTTCGCCGCGATGCGTAACCCCGTTACGCCACAGCAGATCCTCGACCGCTGGGCGAAGAAGCCGCTCGATTTCACGCCCGGCACCAAGTGGCAATATTCCAACACCGGCTACGTCGTCGCCGGCCTGATCGTCGAGAAGGTCGTCGGCATGCCGCTGCTCGATTTTCTGAAAGCGCATGTTTTCACGCCGCTCGGCATGGACCCGGTCGATCAGGACAAAGCCAACGGGCCGGGTTATCCACAGGGTTATCAACGCTTCGCGCTCGGCCCCGTCCGCGCCGAACCGCCTGCCGCGCCCGGCTGGTTGTTCGCGGCCGGCGAACTGGCGATGTCGGCGAGCGATCTCGCCAAATGGGACATCGCGCGCATGAACCGCACCCTGCTTCCGGGCGAAGACTGGACTACGCAGGAGACGCCTGTGAAGCTGGCCGACGGCACCACAAACGGCTACGGCCTCGGCGTTTTCGCGCACGAACAGGCTGGGCACCGTTATGTCGAACATAGTGGCGAAGCCGTTGGTTTCCTGTCCGAAAACACGGTCTTCACCGATGACAAGGCAGCGGTGGTGGTGCTGGTCAACGCGGATTTCAGCGGCGCCTTCACCGACATCGCCGGCAAGATCGCCGACGTCATCCTGCCGCCGTCGCAAACGCAACGTGCCGAAGTCGCCAATACCGTCAGGGCACGCCGCCTCTACGAAATGCTGCGCATGGGCACGCTCGACCGCGCGACGATGACGGACGATTCGAACTACTATTTCACCCCCACCGCGCTCGCCGATTACAAGGCGACGCTCGGCCCGCTCGGCGAGCCGAAAAGCTTCGAACTCGCGCAACCGCCCAAGCTGCGCGGCGGCTTCGTCAACCGCAACTATCGCGCGGTGTTCGCCGATCGCACGCTCAACATCGTGACCTACGCCGAACGCGGCGAAACCGGGCGCTACGAACAATTTCTGGTGATGCCGAGCCAATGACCTACGATCCCACGTCCCTGCTCCAGCCCGATCGTGGGCAGAGCGCGCGCACCATCCACGTCGTCGCCAAGGAGGGGTTCGCCGACTGGCGATCCGCGCAGCCGGCGCGCATCCGCGCCGCGCTCGATGCCGCCCGGATCGACGGCAAGCCCGGCACGAGCGCGATCCTGCCCGGCGAGGATGGCGATGACTGGTCCGTCCTGCTGTGCGCCGCCAAAATCCCACTCGGCATATGGGATCTGGCGAAGCTCGCCGAATCGCTACCCGACGGCAGCTACCGGATCGAGGGCGCAAGCGCGGGTGCGGCGCTGCTCGGCTGGGCACTCGGCCAGCACGCCTTCACTCGCTACAAACCGGCCGACCGTACGCCCGGTCGCGTGCTGCTGACCACCGAACCCGCGCGCATCGCGGAGGCGGTGGGGCTGGCCCGCGCCACCGCCACCGTGCGCGATCTCGTCAACACCGCCGCCGCCGATCTCGGCCCGGCTGAACTGGAAGCCGAGGCCAGGACGCTTGCGGAAGCGCATGGCGCGACGCTCGCCGTAACCAAGGGCGCGGCGCTCGTCAGCTGTTATCCGATGATCCACACCGTCGGTCAGGCCGCCGCGCAGGGCCGCGAGCCTCGGTTGATCGAACTCGAATGGGGCAACCCGGCGCACCCGCGCATCGCCGTGGTCGGCAAGGGCGTGTGCTTCGACTCGGGCGGGCTCGACATCAAGCCGTCCTCGGGGATGCGGCTGATGAAGAAGGACATGGGCGGCGCCGCACACGCGCTCGCGCTCGCTCGCCTCATCATGGACGCGCACCTGCCGGTGCGCCTGCATCTGCTGATTCCGGCGGTGGAGAACAGCATCGCCGGCAACGCCTTCCGCCCCGGCGACGTGCTCGCCACGCGCAAGGGCGTTACGGTGGAGAACACCAACACCGACGCGGAGGGCCGCCTCATCCTGGGCGATGCGCTCACCCGCGCGGGTGAGAATGCGCCGGAATTGATCCTCGACTTCGCCACCCTCACCGGCGCGGCGCGGGTCGCGCTCGGCCCGGATCTGCCGGCCACCTTCGTCAATGACGACGCGCTCGCCGACGCGCTACTCGCCGCCGGGGTCGCCAGCGAAGACCCGCTGTGGCGCATGCCACTGTGGGACGGTTATGACGAAATGCTGGCCTCTGACATCGCGGACATGGTCAACGCGCCCGACGGCGGCTTTGCCGGCGCGGTGACCGCTGCCCTGTTCCTGCGCCGCTTCGTGCCCGAAGGTACCGCGTGGGCGCATTTCGACACGTTCGCATGGCGCCCCTCAAGCAAGCCCGGTCGCCCGAAAGGCGGCGAGGCGCTGGGCTTACGCGCAACGTGGGGGATGCTCCGCGCCCGCTACGGCACGTGAGCGCGCGTTAGGCCAACCCCGCCGCAGCTTTGATGATCGGCACGAACTTGGCCGCGGTGAGGCTCGCCCCGCCGACCAGCGCGCCGTCCACGTCCGGCGCGCCGAGCAACTCGGAGGCATTCTCGGCCGTGACCGAGCCGCCGTACAGCACGCGCATCGACGCTGCATCGGCGCCGAGCAGTTCGGTCAGCATCGCCCGGATCGCGCCGTGCATTGCGGAGATTTGCTCCAGCGTCGGCGTGTGGCCACTGCCGATCGCCCAGATCGGCTCGTAGGCGACCGAAAGCCAGCCCGATGCCGCACCCCAAGGCATCGAGGCACGCACCTGCCCGGTCACCGCCGCCACCGCGTTGCCTGCGTTCCGCTGATCCGACGTCTCACCGACACACAGGATCGCAGCGAGTCCGTGGCGCAGCAACGCCTCCGCCTTCGCTTTTACATCGGCGTCGGTCTCGCCGCATCCGGCCCGCCGCTCGCTATGCCCGATGATTGCAAACGTGGCCCCCGCCTCGCGGACCATCGGTGCCGAAACCGAGCCGGTGAACGCACCGTGGTCCACCGCGTGGACGTCCTCCGCGCCAATCGCCAGTCTGGGCGCGCGGGCGTGCGCCGGCCCGATCAGGGTCGCCGGCACGCCGATACCGACGTCCACCGCAGGGTTCGCTACCGCCGCCGCGGCGATCGCGTCGATTTCCGCGAGCGCGGCAAGATCGCCGTTCATCTTCCAATTGCCGGCGATCAATTTCCTCCGCGCCATCGCGAGCGTTCCCCTTTTCGATGTTTGTTGCAGTGCGATAACGCGGTTGTCTGGCGGCACAAGCTTGAAGCGGCAGGCCTCCGCCCGTAAAGCAGCCGCCAAGTTTGCCTTCAATAGATCGGCCCATCGCCCTTATGCTCAGTTTCTTTCGTCGCCTGACCCATTCCAAGGTTGGCGTCGTCATCACCATCGGCGGGCTGATCGTGCTCGCGCTGATGTTCCTGCTCAGCGACGTGACCGGCGTGATGGGCGGTGCGGTCAGCAGTGGCACGGGCGATTCGCTCGCCAGCGTCGGCGGCCAGAAGGTCGGCGCGAACGACGTCCGCTCGCGCGCGCAACGCGAGCTTGAAGGCTATCGCCAGCAGAACCCGAGTGTCGACATGGCGCAATATGTCACCGGCGGCGGCGTCGACGGCGTGTTCAACCGGCTTGTCGACACGATTTCGCTGGAGGTGTTCGGGCATAAGCAGGGCATGGTCATCAGCAATCGGCTGGTCGACGGGCGTATCGCCAGCATCCAGCAGTTGCAGGGGCCGGACGGCAAGTTCAGCCAGGACGCCTATGACCGCGCGCTGAAACAATCGCATCAGACCGACGCCGCTTTGCGCGCCGATATGAAGCAGGGCATGATGGCGCAGTTGCTGGTCACGCCGCTTCAGGCCGACAACACGCCCGTGCCGAAGTCGATGGCGCAGATCTATGCCGGGTTGCTGCTGGAGAAGCGCCACGCTCAGATCGCGGTGATCCCGAGTGCCGCACTCGCCACCGGCCCCGCACCGAGCGATGCCGACCTCGCCGCTTATTACAAGGCCAACGCCGCGCGCTATTCGGTGCCCGAGCGGCGCACGATCCGCTACGCAAATGTCTCCGCCAAGACGCTGACCGATCCAGTCACGGTCAGCGATGCCGAGATCGCCAAGGCGTATCAGGCGCAGATCGCCAACTTCCGTGCGGTTCAGCGCCGGACCGTCACACGCGTCATCGTCGGCGATGCCGCCGCCGCGAACGCGCTTGCCGCAAAGGTGAAGTCGGGCACGCCGATGGACGCCGCCGCGCGCGCCGCCGGCCTCGAGCCCGCGACGCTGAAAGCGGCAGAGAAGAGTGCGATCGCGGCTCAGACTTCCGACGCGTTTGCCGACGCGGTGTTCGCCGCCGCCAAGGGTGCCGTGATCGGCCCGATCAAGGGCACGCTCGGCTATGTGGTCGGCCGGGTCGACAGCTTCGACGATCGTGGCGAGGTGTCGCTTGCCGCAGCCACATCGCAATTGCGCGACCAACTCACCACGCAGAAGAAGAACGACCAGCTCCGCAAGGTCCACGACGCACTCGACGACGCGATTTCGAATCACGCGACGTTCGACCAACTCGTCACGCGTCAGAAGCTGACGCCCGAAACGTCGCCGCCGGTGGTGGCGAGCGGCGCCGATCCCGCGCACCCGGAGGCAAAGGTGCCGCCGGCTGCCAAGGCGATCGTCGACGCGGGCTTCGCCAGCCAGCCGGGCGACGCACCGCAGCTGGTGCCGATCGATGCGGATAGCTTTGCCGTCGTATCGACCGCCAAGGTGTTCCCGGCCGCGCCGCCGCCGCTTGCCGCGATCCACGACGCGGTTGCGCATGATCTGACGCTGGAACGCACCGCCAAGGCGGCCGGTAACGTCGCGCGCAAGGTCATGGCTCAGGCCAACGCAGGCACGCCGTTCGCCAAGGCGGTTGCCGCCACCGGGCTGAAACTGCCGCCGGTCCAGCCGCTCGACAAGTCGCGTGCGGAACTGGCCGCCGCGCAGGGCGGCGTACCCGCACCTCTGGCGCTGATGTTCGGCATGGCCGCGCATTCGGCCAAGGTGATCGCCGCGCCCGGCAACAACGGCTGGTTCGTGATCTGGCTCGATCGGATCGATCGCGGCAACGCGGCCAGCCGTCCCGACATGATCGCGGCGACCCAGTCGGACATCGGCAAAGCGGTTGGTGGCGAGTATGTGCAGCAATTCGTCAAGGCAGTGCGCGGCACGGTGAAGGCCAAGGTAGACGCCGCCGGTCTTGCCAAGCTGAAGGCTGCCATGCTCGGGCAGGAGACGACCGATCAGCCCTGATCGTGATGACGGCATGGCTGCGGCGATCGCGGCGCTCGGTGGCGGACGCCCTGCGCTGTTGTGGCGCCGCCAGATCGCCGACACCGAAACGCCGGTCGCCGCCGCGCTGAAGCTGATCGAGCCCGGCCGGGGCGACTTCCTGCTCGAATCGGTAGAGGGGGGCGAAACGCGCGGCCGACATAGCCTGATCGGCCTCGCGCCAGATCTGGTGTTCCGCGCGCGTGGCCAATCGGCGGAGATCAACGCGCAATGGCTGACTGACCGAGAGGCATTCGCCCCAACCGAGCAGGTAACGCTTGCCGCGCTGCGCAACCTCGTCGCGTCGTGCCGGATGGAGGTGCCCGCAGAACTGCCGCGCGCACTCGCCTGCCTGGTCGGGTACTTCGGCTACGAGACCGTCGGCCTGGTCGAGACGCTGCCGCGCCCGAGCGTCGATCCGCTCGGCTTGCCGGACATGATCTTCGTGCGGCCGACCGTGATCCTGATCTTCGACCGCCTCGCCGACGCGCTGTTCCTCGTCGCGCCGGTCTGGCCCGACTCGACGCGCGATGCGCACGCGATCGTCGCCGAGGCAGCGGAGCGGATCGATGCGACCGCCGCCCGGCTCGCCACGACCACCCTGCCCGCGACGGTACGCGCGACCGATCTGCCCGAGATCGCGCTCACGCCGACACTGCCAGCAGGCCGCTACACCGAAATGGTCGAGCGGGCGCGCGAGTACATCGTCGCCGGTGACATCTTCCAGGTCGTACTGGCGCAGCGCTTCACCGCGCCGTTCCCGCTGCCGCCCTTCGAGCTCTACCGCTCCCTGCGGCGGATCAATCCGTCGCCCTTCCTCTATCATCTCGATTTGCCCGGCTTTGCGCTGATCGGTTCGTCGCCGGAGATCCTCGTGCGCGTGCGTGATGGCGAGGTCACCATCCGCCCGATCGCCGGCACCCGCCCGCGCGGCAAGACCGCGGCCGAGGACGAGGCCAATCGCACCAGCCTGCTAGCCGACGCCAAGGAGCGCGCCGAGCACCTCATGCTGCTCGATCTCGGCCGCAACGACGTCGGTCGTGTCGCAAAGGCGGGCAGCGTCCAGGTGACGGCGAGCTACACCACCGAATTCTACAGCCACGTCATGCACATCGTCTCTAACGTGGTGGGCGAACTGGCCGCCGAGGCCGACGCGCTCGACGCGCTGTTCGCGGGCTTCCCTGCTGGCACCGTTAGCGGGGCGCCGAAGGTCCGTGCGTGCGAGATCATCGCCGAACTCGAAGGAACGGTGCGCGGCGCCTATGCCGGTGGGGTCGGTTATTTCTCACCGGACGGGTCGATGGATTCGTGCATCGTGCTGCGGACCGCCATCGTCAAGGATGGCGTGATGCATGTTCAGGCAGGAGCAGGCATCGTCGCGGACTCGGTGCCGGAATATGAACAGCGCGAGTGCGAAGCGAAGGCTGGCGCGCTGCTCGCCGCCGCACGTGAGGCGGTTGCGCGCGCGGGCGAGGCCGGCTTTGGGCAATAACGATTGCCTCCCAAAGTGCGGCCCAGAATGGGTGTGGTTGCCGCCTGATAAGATTCTGCTATTTTATTCCTAAGTGATTGTTAAGGAACCAGCCGTGTCCGCCATCTCCGCTTCGGGCGATGCCGCTTTTCCACACGGCAGCGGTGAAGCCGCCCGTCTTTTGCGTGAGCATGACTGGGCGGCGACCCCGCTCGGGCCGATAATAGGATGGTCCGCTGGCCTGCGTGCGGTGACGGACCTGATGCTGGCCTCGCCGGTGCCGATGGCCGTGATGTGGGGACAGGACGGTATCCTGTTCTACAACGATGCCTATGCGACCATCGCCGGGTCACGCCACCCGATGCTGATCGGAATGCCGATCAAAGCGGCGTGGCCGGAAATCACCGACTTCAGCGCGAACGTCATGACGACCGTTCTTGCCGGCAAGACGCTCAGCTACCGCGATCGGGAAATGGTGTTGATGCGGCGCGGCGACCCGGAAACGATTTGGGTGAACCTCGATTATTCGCCTCTCCGCGACGAAGGCGCCGCCGTCGTCGGCGTACTGGCGGTCGTCACCGAGACGACCGCGCGCGTGCTGGCCGAACGCGAGGTTGCCGCGCAACGCGACCGATTACGCACGATCTTCGATCAGGCGCCGGGCTTTATTGCGATGCTGGAAGGCCCGGAGCACGTTTTCACCTTCGTCAATCAAGCGTACAACCGCTTGATAGGATCACGCAACGCGGTCGGTCGCACCATTCGTGATGCCGTTCCCGAGGCGGTCGGACAGGGCCTGGTCCGCGCGCTCGACACTATTTACACCACCGGCAAACCGTTCGTAGCCAGCGACTTCAAGCTTGCGATCGCCGACGAATATGGCGGCGTAGAGGATCACTACCTCGATTTCGTGTATCAGCCGATCCGCGATGGTGAGGGACACGTCTGCGGCGTCCTCGCCCAGGGCTCCGACGTCAGCGAACGCGTCCTGGCGAGCGAAGCGCTTCGGCGCAGTCGGCAGGAGTACCGCAAGCTCAACGACGCGCTTATTATGGCCAACAACATCCTGTCTTCGCTGCCCCGCACAGAACCCGGCTCGGGCGGTTAGCGGGTCGAGGCTTGCGGTGTCGTAGAGTACGAGGACTCCGCTGCCCGCCGCGGCAGGATGTGGGGCCAAGAGAACCGGCGCCTGCGACGGCGCCGGGAGCGAGGTTCAGACGCGGGGCAACTGCGCCGCCTCAGGGCGCGGTCGGGTCGAGCGACTGGCCATTGCGCTTCGCGACTCGCTCGGCGGTCCAGTTCTGCAACATCTGCGCGGTGCACCCGGTCTGGCCGCCCGAGCCGACGGGCGAACAGGTGTCCGGCAGGCCACCCGCCTCGCGCCCGACCTGATCCATCATCGCGGTGCGGTTAACCCAAGACTGGTTCTGCGCCGGGATCGGTTTCTTGTCGCGCAGTGGCTTGGGAATACGGAACGGCTCGTCAACGCGCGAACAGACCACGACCTCGTCCGGCGTGCTGGCCTTCGGGCACGGTGTCGTCCCGGTCAGCGCGATGTTGCGGATGCGCTTCACCGGCTGCCCGGTCTCGGCCTGTTCGGTCACGCCGGCGTGATCCTCACGCGCCATCACGTCGGCGGCGGTGATCGTGTCTCCCGAGTGCGGCGTTTGCGCAGTGGTCGCGGCCGGCGTCTGGGCAGCCGCCAGCATCGGCAGGGTCAAAGCGGCAGCGAAAATCAGAGCGCGCATCGTGGTAATCTCCTTGGTGGGCCGAACGCTCGGCCCGGGCGAAACGCTCCATCCGGATTGCAGCCGGACGCCGCCGAAAACACGGCGAAATCGGGGCGGTGTTGCGCTGTGTGTCACAACGGCTATGGCGAGCGTCATGATCCTCGTCATCGACAATTACGACAGCTTCACCTGGAACCTGGTCCATTATCTGATGGAACTGGGCGCCGAGGTGAAGGTCGTGCGCAACGATGCGCTCACCGCCGCCGATGCGGTGGCCAGCAACGCGCAAGGGTTCCTGATCTCGCCCGGCCCGAAATCCCCCAACGAAGCCGGCATCAGCCTCGATCTGGTCGCGGCTTGCGCGGACGCGGGCAAACCGCTGATGGGTGTGTGCCTCGGCCATCAGGCGATCGGTCAGCATTTCGGCGGCAGCGTCGTGCGCGGCGGGCTGATGCACGGCAAGACCTCGCCCGTCAGCCACGACGACACCGGGCTGTTCGAAGGGCTGCCCTCTCCGTTCACCGCCACCCGTTACCATTCGCTGATCGTCGAGGATCTGCCCGCAGGCCTGATCGTCAACGCGCGCGCCGACGATGGTTCGGTGATGGGCGTGCGGCACGAAACGCTGCCGATCCACGGCGTCCAGTTCCACCCGGAGAGCATCGCCACCGAGCATGGCCATGCGTTGCTCGCCAATTTCGTGCGGCTGGCCGGTATCGACGTTAAGGCGCTCGCGTGACAACGATCGCACTGCTTCCCGATCCGGAGACGCCGCTGTCGCGCGAAAGTGCCGGCGAGGCGTTCGCCACGATCCTCGACGGCGCCGCGCCGGACGATCTCACCACGGATTTCCTTATCCGCCTGGCGATCCGCGGCGAAACCAGCATCGAAATCGCCGCCGCCGCACGCGCGCTGCGCGAACGGATGATCGCGATCGACGCGCCTGCGGATGCGATCGACGTATGCGGGACCGGCGGCGATGGACACCACACGCTGAACGTGTCGACCGCCGTGTCGATCGTCGTAGCCGCCAGCGGCGTGCCGGTCGCCAAGCACGGCAACCGCGCAGCCTCCTCGAAAGCGGGTGCGGCCGACACGCTGGAGATGCTGGGGCTCGATCTGGACCGCGCGGCGCGTGATGCCGAGGGGAGCCTTGCCGATATCGGCATTGCGTTCCTGTTCGCGGCCAATCACCACCCCGCGATGAGGCGCCTCGCCCCGATCCGGCGCGCGATCGGCCGACGCACGATCTTCAACCTGATGGGGCCGCTCGCCAATCCCGCGCGCGTGACACGCCAGTTGATCGGCATCGCCCGCCCGGATTACGCCGCCACCTATGCCGAAGCGCTGCGCGAGCTCGGCACCGAACGCGCGCTCGTCGTTGCGGGTGAGGACTCGCTCGACGAACTGTCCTGTGCGGGGTCAAGCGTCGCGGTCGCGATCGGGCCGCTCGGCCTCGGCGACCGCATTGCGCCGCAGGACGCGGGCCTGCCCTGCCACCCGCTCTCCGCCATTCGCGGTGGTGACCCCGCGCACAACGCGCGCGCGTTGCGGGCGCTGCTGCAAGGCGAGCGCGGGCCATACCGCGACGCCGTTCTCCTCAACGCCGCCGCCGCGCTGATCGTGGCCGGAACCGCGGATACCCTGAGCGAAGGCGCGGAAACCGCCGCCGCCGCGCTCGACGATGGGCGCGCCGATGCGCTGCTCGACAGATGGATCGCTTACCGATGACCGACGTGCTCGACCGTATCCTCGAAACCAAGCGTGCCGATGTCGCCGCACGCAAGGCGACCACGTCGCTTGCCGAACTCGACGAGCGCATCGGCCTGCGCAGCAAACCGCGGGGTTTTCGCGCCGCGCTCGATGCCAAGGCGCAGACCGGATATGCGCTCGTCGCGGAGATCAAGAAGGCGAGCCCGTCCAAGGGTCTGATCCGCGAGGACTTCGATCCGCCCGCACACGCGGCCGCATACCAGGCCGGCGGCGCAGCATGCCTGTCGGTGCTGACGGACGAGCCGTGGTTCCAGGGGTGCGACGATTATCTCACCACCGCGCGTGAAGCGTGCACGCTGCCCGTGCTGCGCAAGGACTTCATGGTCGATCCGTGGCAGGCGCCGGAGTCACGCGGCCTCGGCGCGGATTGTATCCTGCTGATCGTCGCCGCGCTCGACGATGGTCTGCTCGCCGATATCGAGGCGAGCGCGATGGAGTGCGGCATGGACGTGCTGGTCGAGGTTCATGACGCCAAGGAGATGGAGCGCGCGTTGAAGCTCAAGTCGCGGCTGATCGGCGTGAACAATCGGAACCTGCGCGACTTCACCGTCGATTTCGCCCGCACCTACGAACTCGTTTCGAAAGCGCCGAAGGACTGCACGTTCGTCGCCGAGAGCGGCCTGACCACGCGCGCCGATCTCGACGCGATGGCGGAACACGGCATCAACTGCTTCCTGATCGGCGAGGCGCTGATGCGGCAGCAGGATCTCGAAGCCGCGACACGGGCGCTCATCGGGTGAGCACGCTGACGCATCTCGATGAAACCGGTGCGGCGCACATGGTCGATGTCGGCGGCAAGGCCGTCACCGCGCGACAGGCTATCGCCACCGGCCGCATCACGATGTCGCCGGAGGCCGCACACGCGATCCGCTCCGGCACCGCGTTGAAGGGCGACGTGCTCGCCGTCGCGCGCATCGCCGGGATCATGGCGGCGAAACGCACGAGTGAGTTGATCCCACTGTGTCACCCGCTGCCGTTGACGCGGGTCGCGCTCGATCTCGTACCCGAAGCGGACGGCGTCACCGTGACCGCCACCGCCGCGACCGAAGGCAAGACCGGCGTCGAGATGGAGGCGCTCACCGCCGCCAGCGTCGCCTTGTTGACGATCTACGACATGGCGAAAGCCATCGACAAGGCGATGGTGATCTCCGGCATACGCCTGCTCGAAAAGCGCGGCGGCAAATCGGGCGACTGGAACGCCCCCACAGCAGGGCTCGCCTGAATGGCGGCGCTGCTGCCGGTCGATGAGGCGCTTGCGCGATTGCTCTCGTTGGCGGAGCCGGTCGCGCGCGAGGATGTCCCGATCCGCCGCGCCGCCGGCCGTTGGGCTGCCGACGACGTGCCCGCGCTCCGCACACAACCGGCAAGCGACTTGTCGGCGATGGACGGCTATGCGCTCCGCTTCGCCGACCTGCGCGGTCCGCTTGCCGTGATCGGCGAAAGCGCCGCCGGCAGACCTTTCGAGAGGACCGTCGGTGTAGGCGAGGCAGTCCGCATCTTCACCGGCGCAGCGATGCCGGACGGTGCCGACACCGTGCTGGTCCAGGAAGAAGCCGCCCGCGAAGGCGAACGCCTGATCGTGACCGGTGAGGGACCGGCGCGGGTCGGCCGCAACGTGCGACGCAAGGGGCTCGATTTCAGCGCGGGCGACGTACTGGTCGCGCGCGGCGAGCGGCTCACGGCGGCACGGATCGCGGTGGCGGCGACCGGCGGGCACGGGACGCTGCCGGTGCGGCGGTTGCTGCGCGTGGCGACGGTTGCGACGGGCGACGAACTCGTTGTACCGGGCGCACCGCTCGCATCGGGCACGCTGCCGGAATCGAACGGTGCAATGCTCGCGGCAATGCTCGCCGATCTCCCGGTCGAGGTCGTCGATCTCGGCATCCTGCCCGATTGTCTCGACACGATCACCGCCGCGTTCGCGGCCGTGCGCGCCGACATCCTCGTCACCACCGGTGGCGCGTCGGTTGGCGATCACGACCTGGTGCGCCCGGCGCTGGAAGCGGCCGGCGGCAACCTCGACTTCTGGAAGATCGCGCTAAGGCCCGGCAAGCCGATGCTCGCCGGTCGCCTGAACGGCGCGGTGGTGCTGAGCCTGCCCGGCAACCCGGTGTCCGCGTTCGTGACCGCAACGTTGTTCCTGCGCCCGCTGATCGCACATATGGCAGGCGCCGCAGATCCCATGCCGCGCCCCGCCCATGCGCTGCTGGGCGAGGACCTACCGGCGAACGATCACCGAGCGGACTATCTCCGCGCGGAAACGCGTGATGGCCGCGTGTATGTGGCGGCGATTCAGGACAGTTCGATGCTGCGCACGCTCGCGCGCGCCGATTGCCTCGTCATCCGTCCTCCGCACGCGCCAGCGGCAAAAGCCGCCGACTCGGTGGAAATCCTGCTGCTTTCGTGATGGATCGTCCTTGACGGCGCCAATTTCGTTCCATATTGGTTCCTCATCTGTTCGGACGGAGGAACGCCGATGCTCACCCGCAAGCAGCATGAGCTGATTTGCTTCATCAACGATCGCCTTGAGGAAACCGGCGTGTCACCCTCGTTCGAGGAGATGAAGGAAGCGCTCGATCTCAAGTCCAAGTCGGGCGTGCATCGCCTGATCAGCGCGCTGGAGGAACGGCAGTTCATCCGTCGCCTGCCCAATCGGGCACGCGCACTCGAGGTGCTACGGATGCCCGAGCGGATCGCACCGGCGAAGAAGACCGCGTCGGCCCCTGCCCCCGCTGCCGCGTCTAACGTGCGCGCCATGCCGCAACCGGCGAACGACGTGGTTGAGATCCCCTTGCATGGCCGCATCGCCGCAGGCGTACCGATCGAGGCGTTCGAGGGGCAGTCGATGCTCGCCGTTCCAGCCGCGTTGCTGGGTGGCGGCGAGCATTACGCGCTTGAAGTTGCCGGTGACTCGATGGTCGACGCTGGCATTTTGGACGGCGACTACGCCCTGATCCGGCGCACCGAGACGGCGCGTGATGGCGAAATCGTGGTGGCATTGATCGAAGAGGCCGAGGCCACGCTCAAGTATTTCCGTCGGGAGGGCGCGATGGTTCGGCTCGACCCCGCCAATCGCTCTTACGACCCGCAGCGTTACGCGCCCGCGCAGGTCCGTATCCAGGGTAAGCTCGCCGGGTTGCTGCGCCGCTACGACTGATCCGCCACGGGTGGCGGTCGCCTGGCTGGTTGACGGTCGTGATGGTGCCGGTTGAAAGCGTCACGGCCACCCCGCCGCTTTTCGCCAGCGTCGCCTGATTTAGCTTTAGCCACCGTGGGCGGCAGGCACGCGGCAGGTTGCGGTCGCTGATCACGATATCGACGGTCTCGCACAGCGGTACGAGCTGCTCGGTCGGAACGAAATAGCCGCTTCGTGTCGCGAGGATGCGCCAGCGCCGGCCGCCGCTGGTGCGCTGAACCAGGCATAGATCGCGGCTGCATCGTGCATCGGGCTGTTCGGACAGCAAGAGCGGCACGCCAACGATTCCGCCGTTCTCGGCAAAGGTGTTCGCGGTATAGTCACCGGTGCGGTCACGCAGCACGGCGAGATTACCGCCTGCCGTACGGATCGCGGCATGGCGTCCATCGCCGGTCACGAGCAGGTCGGGAACCGGCGTGAGCAGAGCCCAAATCGCTCCGATCATCAGCGGCACTGCACCGACGCGCCGCCACCGCGTCCGCCACAACGCGATCCACAAGCCTCCCCCGACCATCAGCGCATAGGCGCCAGCCGGCATCGCGGGGATCGAGGCGACCGCCCCGGGCAGCGCGGCCACCGCATGCGCGATCCACAACAGCAGGTCCAGCGAACGCGCCGTCACCCACCAGAACGGCCAGCCCAAACCGATCACGTCGAACAGCAGCGCAAGCGCCTCGAACGGCATGGTGATGAACGTCGTCAGCGGGATCGCGACGATGTTGGCGACCGACCCGTACACGCCGGCACGATGGAAATGGTACACCGAGATCGGGATCAGCGCGATTTCGACGACAATGCCGGTGAACAGCAACGACACCAGGCCGCGCAGCATCGCCCGCCCGCGCTTCTCCTCATGCGGGCCGAACCAGCGCTTCATCGCGGGATGTTCATGGAGCGACACGATCGCCGCCACGGCCGCGAACGAAAGCTGGAAGCTCGGTCCGGCCAGTGCCTCCGGATACAGCACCAGCACCACGAACGCACCCGCCGCGACCAGCCGCAACGTGATTGCCTCGCGGCCCATCGCCAGTGCGACCAACACCAGCAACGCCGCCACGCAGGAGCGTACCGTCGGCACCTCCGCCCCGGTCAGCAGCGTGTACCCGATTGCCGCCAACGCCCCCGCACCGGCGGAGATCATCGGCACGCGCCACCGCAGTGCCACCCACGGGCTGAGCGCGAGCAATCGCCCGACGATCAGCATCACCGCGCCGACGGCAGCGGTGATATGCAGACCGCTCACCGACAACAGATGCGCCAGCCCGGAACGCCGCATCGCGTCGGCATCGCCTTCGGTGATCGCATATTGATCGCCCGTCGCCAGCGCGGCGGCGATGGCGCCCGCCCCGCCGGGCGCACTGTGCTGGATATGCCGGGAAAGCGCGGCACGAAGACTGCCCAGGCCAAGACCTCCGCCGCTCGCGGCCGGGGTCAGCACCGTCACCGGCGCAAGCCCGCGCCCGGTCGCGCCGATCCCGTCGAACCACGCCACCCGCGCGAAATCGTACGCGCCGGGCACAGCCGGCCCCGGCGGCGGCATCAGCCGCGCGCCGAGCCGGATCGTCGCGCCCTCGCTCAGTCCGATCGGCACGTCGCGGGTCGCAAGGTTGATACGCAGGTGTGCGGGCAATGCCGGGGCGGGATGCTTTCCATCGGCGATGACCCGCAACGGCGCGAGCCGCACCCGCACCAGATCGCGCGCGGCAAGCGGCTCGATCCGCTCCACTCGCGCGTCGAACCGGGCGATCACCGGGCCAGCGATCGGCGTCACGCCAACCGTATCTGCCCGGACCCACGCCAGCACGACGCTGATCGCGACCAGCATCGCCGCGACGGCAAGCGCGCGCCCGGCCCGGTCCCCGCGCGCGACCGCCACCGCAGCCAGCGACAGCCCGCCCGCCGCCAGAGCCGCGACGCTCCACGTCAGCGGATCGGGCAGCACCAGCCACAATGTGATGCCCCCGCCCAGCATCACCGGCAACCATAGCACCAATTGATCGCGTTCGGCCTCTAGCCAGCGCTCGAGTCCGTCCCCAAATGCCAAAAGCCAGCCGATTTGAAGCGGCCGGGGTCGCGTGCTAGGGGCGGCGTCGGCTGAACTGGCCATCGATTTTCATGTCTGGGAGACAGCGCGGTTGAGCGCAACATCTGATAGCGCGTCGGCCGTGATTGCCACGCCCGATACCACCAAAGTCGTCACCCGGTTCGCGCCCTCGCCGACCGGCTACCTTCATATCGGCGGCGCCCGCACGGCGTTATTCAACTGGCTCTACGCCAAACGCATGGGCGGCAAATTCCTGCTGCGGATCGAGGATACCGATCGTGCGCGCTCGACACAGCCGGCGATTGACGCGATCCTCACCTCGATGCGCTGGCTTGGCCTCGACTGGGACGGCGACGCGGTGTTCCAGTTCGAACGGGCCACGCGCCATGCCGAGGTCGCGCACCAGATGGTTGCGAACGGCCACGCCTATCGCTGCTACATGACGCAGGACGAGTTGGCCCGGATGCGTGCCGAGGCGGAAGCCGCCAAGCGGCCGCTGCGCGTGCGCAGCCCGTGGCGCGACCGTGATGCGGTCGAAGCGGGTGACAAGCCGTATGTGGTCCGTCTGAAGGCGCCGACCGAAGGGGCCACCACCATCGTCGATCAGGTGCAGGGCAGCATTACCGTCCAGAACTCGGAACTGGACGACCTGATCCTGCTACGTTCCGACGGCACGCCCACCTATATGCTGGCGGTCGTCGTCGACGATCACGACATGGGCGTGACGCACGTCATTCGCGGCGACGACCACCTCAACAACGCGTTCCGCCAGTTGCCGGTCATCAAGGCGATGGGCTGGCCGGAGCCGATCTACGCGCATGTGCCGATGATCCACGGTCCGGACGGCGGCAAGCTGTCCAAACGCCACGGTGCGGTCGGTGTCGAGTTCTACCGCGACGAACTCGGCATGTTGCCCGAGGCGGTCGACAACTACCTGCTCCGGCTCGGCTGGGGGCATGGCGATGACGAGATCATCAGCCGCGAACAGGCGGTCGAATGGTTCGATCTCGGTGGCATCGGCAAGTCGCCGTCCCGCTTCGACATCAAGAAGCTAGAGAACCTCAACGGCCACTACATCCGCGAGGCAGACGACGCGCGGCTGGCCGCGCTCGTCGCGGAGCGGTTCGCCCCTCCGCTGGCCGACGAACACCGTGCGCTGCTGGAACGTGCCATGCCCTCGCTCAAGCCCCGCGCGGCCAGCCTGGTCGAGCTCGCCGATGGCGCGCAGTTCCTGTTCCGGGCACGCCCGCTGGAGATCGCGCCGGAGGCCGCGCCGCTGCTCGCCGGAAACGCCGGCGCTCTTCTCGCTGCACTGCACACGGCGCTTGACGCGCTCGACCGCTGGGATACGGAGAGTACCGAGTCTGCGGTTCGGCAGGTTGCCGAGGATGCGGGGGTCAAGCTTGGCCAGGTCGCGCAGCCGCTGCGCGTCGCCTTGACCGGCCGCAAGACCTCCCCCGGTATCTTCGACGTGCTTGTGCTGCTCGGGCGTGAAGAGAGCCTGGGCCGGATTGCCGATCAGATAAAGAACTGAATAGAGGAACTGAAACCGATGACCAGCACCGCGAAACTGAGTGTAGCCGGCAAGGACGTTGAGAACGCGGTGCTTTCCGGCACGGTCGGTCCGGACGTGATCGATATCCGCAAGCTGTACGCGCAAACCGGCATGTTCACCTACGATCCCGGTTTCACCTCGACCGCGAGCTGCGACTCGGCCATCACGTACATCGATGGCGACGAGGGTGTATTGCTGCACCGCGGCTATCCGATCGGCCAGCTTGCCGAACAGTCGACCTTCATGGAGACGTGTTACCTGCTGCTCAACGGTGAGCTGCCGAACAAGGACGAGCTGGCGAAGTTCGACAACACCATCACTCGCCACACCATGCTGCACGAGCAGCTCGCCACCTTCTACAAGGGCTTCCGCCGCGACGCGCACCCGATGGCGGTGATGTGCGGCGTGGTCGGCGCCCTGTCGGCGTTCTACCAGGATTCGGCGGACGTCACCGATCCGATGCAGCGCATGATCGCCAGCCACCGCCTGATCGCCAAGATGCCGACGATCGCGGCGATGGCGTACAAGTACTCGGTCGGCCAGCCGTTCATGCACCCGCGCAACGACCTGAGCTACACCGGCAACTTCCTCCAGATGACGTTCGGCGTTCCCGCCGAGCCGTATGAGGTGAACCCGATCGTCGAGAAGGCGATGGACCGCATCTTCATCCTCCACGCCGATCACGAACAGAACGCCTCGACCTCGACCGTGCGGCTCGCCGGCTCGTCGGGCGCGAACCCGTTCGCGTGCATCGCAGCGGGCATCGCCTGCCTGTGGGGTCCGGCGCATGGCGGCGCCAACGAAGCGGCGCTCAACATGCTTCGCGAGATCGGCACGCCCGACAAGATCCCGGAGTATATCGCGCGCGCCAAGGACAAGAACGATCCGTTCCGCCTGATGGGCTTCGGCCACCGCGTGTACAAGAACTACGATCCGCGCGCGACGGTGATGCAGAAGACGGTGCGCGAAGTGTTCGAATCGCTCAACGTCACCGATCCGGTGTTCGAGACGGCGCTGCGTCTGGAAGAGATCGCGCTCAGCGATCCGTACTTTATCGAGAAGAAGCTGTTCCCGAACGTAGATTTTTATTCGGGCATCATCCTCTCGGCGATCGGCTTCCCGACGACGATGTTCACCGCGCTGTTCGCGCTCGCCCGCACGGTCGGCTGGGTCGCGCAGTGGAACGAGATGATCTCGGACCCGGCGCAGAAGATCGGCCGCCCGCGCCAGCTCTACACCGGCGCGACGCAGCGCGATTACGTCCCCGTCAGTGGCCGCTAAGAACGCGATCCGCATCATGCTCCTCATTGCCGGCGCGCTCGCGCTGGCGATGGGGCTGCTGTGGATCGGTCAGGGGCTTGGGCTGATCCGCTGGCCGGCGTCGAGCTTTATGATCGATGAGCGTCGCTGGACCTTGTACGGTGCGGTGCTGGTGGTTGCGGGCGTGCTGCTGATCGCCAGGAACCGGCGCGTCCGCTAATCGGGCGATGCTTGCTCCAAGCCGGGCTTGACCTTCGCGGGCGGGCGAAGCGGGTGAAGCGGCTATCCTATAGCCAGTTGAGCCGCTTGAACCGCCAGTACAGCACGCTGCATACCGCCACGATGATGGCCAGCGTCAGCGGATAGCCGTATTCCCACTTCAACTCGGGCATATGCTCGAAGTTCATGCCGTAGATGCCGGCGATGGCGGTTGGCACTGCCAGGATCGCTGCCCAAGCGGCAAGCTGGCGCGTGATATCGCCCGTCCGCTGCCCCTCAAGCAGATTGCTGATCTCGAACACCGACGTCAGCACGTCCCGCAGCCCATCGACCATCGACTGAACGCGACGGATATGGTCGAGCACGTCGCTGAAATAGGGTCGCGCCTCCACGTCGATACAGGGCAGGTCGAGCCGCACGAACTTGCCCGCGACCTCGCCCATCGGCACCAGCACGCGCTGAAACCGCATCAGTTCACGGCGCAACGCGAAAATGCGCGCCACCTCGCCGCGGTTCAGGAACGTATCGAGCGCGCGCCGCTCCATTGCGATCACATCCTCCTCGATCGTCTCCACGATCGGCAGATAGCCGTCAGCAATGAAGTCGAGGATCGCGTGCAGCACGTAATCGACGCCTTGAGCAAGCAGCGTTGGCGCCTTTTCGAGATTGTCCCGCAGGCTGACATGCTTGCGGGGCGAGCCGTGCCGCACGCTGATGATGTGGCTGTGCCCTACGAAGATCGACGTCTCCCCATAAATGATCTTGTCGCCCTCGAGGTGCGCGGTGCGCGCCACCACGAACACCTGATCGCCGTAAACATCGACCTTGGGCAACTGATCGGCCTTCAGCGCATCCTCGATCGCAAGCGGATGCAGATCGTACGTCTCTTGCAGCCGCCGGAGTTCCGCCTCGTCCGGGTCGGCGATCCCGATCCAGACGAATTCCGACTTGTCGTGCGCGCAGTCGAACTTTTCCTCGATGTCCACTTCACGCACCCTTGCGCCGTCGCGGTACAGGTAGGCAGCAATCACGCTCATCGGCACAGCCCTTGGCACTCGAGTATGGCCCGCGCGGTAGCAGACCAAAAGCATGCCGTCAGCGGTCTCGCGCAAAACATCGACGCGGGCGATTCCTTGCGGCATAGCGACGCGATGCCGCGCGAGATCACCGCTTATTCCAATCCGCTCATCAAACGTGTCCGGGGGTTGCGCGAGAAGCGCCATCGCCGCGAGGAAGGGCTGTTCCTCGCCGAGGGGCTGCGCATCCTCACCGAAGCGCGCGAAAGCGGCCGGCTGCCCATCTACCTGTTCTTTGCGCGCGACAGTGCCGCGCATCCGCTGGTCCGCGCGCTGATCGGCGATGTCGAGGCGGCGGGCGGCGAGGCGATCGAGACCGTGCCGGACATCCTGTCGAAACTGTCCGGCAAGGATAATCCGCAAGCCGTGGTCGGTGTGTTCGAGGAGTTCGCGCAGCCGCTCGCCGCGCTCGACCGAAACAGCGCGGGCATATGGCTGGTCGCCGAACGGTTGCGCGATCCCGGCAATCTCGGCACGATCCTGCGCACCGGCGACGCCGTCGGCGCGGGCGGGCTGATTTTGATCGGCGAGTGTGTCGATCCGTTCTCGGTCGAGGCGGTGCGTGCCAGCATGGGCGCATTGTTCACCGTACCGATCGTGCAGAGCGGCTGGGAGGAGTTCCTCGCCTGGCTGCGCGCCGGGTCGGGGCAACTCGTCGGACTAAGCCTCAATACCGACCAGCATTACCGCACCGCAAGCTACACTACGCCCACCTTCCTGCTCACCGGCAACGAGGCGCAGGGTATGCCGGCGGAGTACGCACAAGCCTGTGACCTGCTCGTCAAGATCCCGATGCTCGGCAAGGCGGACAGCCTGAACGCCGCCGTCGCGACTGCGGTGATGGCCTATGAGGTACTCGCGCGCGGCTGAGCGGACGCACCGCAACCTGTACCTAAGCCTACAACACTATTCAGCAACGATACGAAACGGTCGGCCTAGAACCAAGTCACTCGATAAGGTTGGAAAGGATCGTTCAATGAATATTCTGAAAATCGCCGCTGCGGCTGGCTTGATGGTTGCCGGCGCGGGCATCTCCACCAGTGCGGATGCACAGCGCTACGATCATGGCGATCGTCGTGACTGGCGCGGTGGTCATCATGAAGGGCGCGGTGATCGCGGCTGGCGCGATGGTCGTCGCGGCTATTACGGTCATGATCGCGGCTACGGTTACGGTCGCGGCGGCTATGGCAACCATCGCGGTTGGGGCGGGCGTCGCGACTGCCGGACGACCTACCGGTATCACCGTCCCGTGACGGTCTGCTACCGCTAAGATCACGAGGGGCGGCGGAGTGATCCGCCGCCCTTTTTCGTATCAGTCGCCGGTCAGGATCCGATCGACCAGTTCCTTCACCGTCGGCACGAAACCGTTCGAGTAGAACGGGTCACGCTTGAACTGATAGGCGCCGTGGCCGGCGAACATCAGGTTCTGCTCGATATCGCCGCCATGCGCGATGTCCTGCAAGGTCTTCTGGATGCAGAACGACCGCGGATCGGCAAGCCGCCCGGTCGAGTTGGTCTCGCTATCCGCCCAGGACGAGAACGAGCACTGGCTGAGGCAGCCCATGCAATCCGCCTGATCCTTGCGGATCACGCCCTTCTCCTCAGGGGTCACGAACACCAAAGTATTGTCCGGCGTCTTCAGCGCATCGGTGAAGCCCGCGCCGAACCACTGCCGCGCGCGCAGCAGATCGTTGCGCGTCACCCAGAAGTTCTTGCCCTTCACCCCGACGTCGAGCTGGAAGACATGGTCGCCCGCTTCCTGCGTCGAGAACGCGATCTGCCGGTCGGAGCGCGCTTCGAGATGGCGCAGGAACGGGTTCAGCACCGCGCTCGAATAGAAACCGGTCGGCGAGAATTTGTGCAGCAGCACCTCACCTTCCTGGATGTTGGTGAGCCGTGCCTTCCACGCCTCAGGAATCGGGCTTTCCTTGGTCAGCAACGGTCGCGTGCCGAACTGGAAGGCGATCGTGCCGAGTTCGGGGTTGTCGATCCAGTCGCTCCAATCGCGCAAATACCATACGCCGCCCGCCATCACGATCGGCACGTCGTCGGAAATGCCGCCCTCGCGCATGGTGTCACGCAGTGCCTTCACGCGCGGATAGGGATCCTCCGGCTTGCGCGGGTCTTCCGCGTTGGACAGGCCGTTGTGGCCGCCGGCCAGCCACGGATCTTCGTAGACGACCGCCGCCAACCATTCCGACGCCTTGGAGTAGGCGCGCTTCCACAGCGCCCGGAACGCGCGACCGGAGCTGACGATCGGCAGATAGCTGACGTCGTAGGACGAGGCGATCTCGGACAGCTTGTACGGCATGCCCGCACCGCAGGTCACCCCCGCGACGAGGCCGCGCGTGCGCTCCAGCACGCCGTGCAGGATGCGCTGGGCGCCGCCCATTTCCCACAGCACGTTGATGTTGATCGCGCCCTTGCCGCCGGCGATGTCGAACGCGCGGCGGACCTGCTGCACCGCGCCCTCGATCGCGAACTCGATCAGTTCCTCGTGCCGCTCGCGCCGGGTGAGCGATTTGTAGACCTGCGGGATGATCTTGCCGTCGGGATCGTAGCTGTCGGCGTTGACCGCCGACACGGTGCCGATCCCGCCCGCAGCAGCCCATGCGCCCGCGCTCGCGTGGTTGGTCGCAGCGACGCCTTTTCCGCCCTCCACCAACGGCCAGACTTCCCGGCCGTTATAATTGATGGGCTTCAAACCTTTGAACACCGAACTCTCCCGGAAACTACACAACCTATGATATAGCGGCTCGCCAACGCTTGACGAGAAAATTGCGACTACTCCAAGACGCCCGGCCGGCCGAGTGCCCCGGAATAGAGCGCCGCGTAGCGCGCTATCATCGTCGTCTCGTCATATTCAGCAACCGCTTTGACGCGATTTTGTTCACCCAGCCATTTTCGTGCCGGCGCATCCGCGCTCGCGATCGCTTGCAGCGCATCGCGGATGCGCACCTCGTCCGACGCGTTTTCGATATAGGGAGCGTTCCCCGGCGCGACCATGTCGAGAATGTCGCCGACCGGAGGCGCGACGATCGGCAGCCCCGCCGCCATGCCTTCCAGGATCGAGATCGGAAACTGCTCGCTGCGCGACGACAGCGCCATGATGTCGAACAGCCCGACATACCGGTGCGGTTCAGGCAGAAACCCCGGCATGACGAACTGATCCGCCAGCCCCATCGCATCGGCGGCGTCAACGATCGCCTGCCGCTCCGGCCCCTCGCCCACCACCACCAGCCGCGCGCGCGACGCCATGCCGCCGACCGCGCGCACCAGCAGCGGGATATTCTTGACCGCGCGCAGACCGGCCAGCGTGCCGATCACGATCTCGCCGGGCTTGCGGCGGAAACCGGGTATGGCATCGGGTGCCGGAGTTACAGCGTAGCGCGCCGTGGCGATGCCGTTGGCAATGCGGTGGACGCGCGCTTCCGGTTGCTTCCAGGTTTTCAGCGCGATCGTCTCGAGCGTTCTGGACGGCACCACCAACGCGTGCGCGGCGGGCAGCGCGATACGACGGTACATGTTGCGCTGTGGCTTCAGCCCCTGCGCCTCGTCCTCGTTGAAACCGTCCTCATGGTGGACCACTGGCGGCCCCTTCGATCCCACGACGCGCCGTGCCATCACGCCGTCGATACCGCCCCAGTTATAGGTCAGCACCAGATCGAAGCGGCGCATGAAGCGCGCGATCTCTTCATAGCGCTTCACCGAAGGCCGCCCGGTCAGCGGCGGCGGGTTCTGCGCGATCTCATACGCGATGCCCGCCTCGATCGCATCGCGCGCGCCATATTGGTCCGGCATCGCGGAAACGATGGTGTGCCGCGCCCGGTCCCCAAAAGCGTTCATCAGCCGGACGGCGCGCGCTTCCTTGCCGCCGAGGCTGAAGCTGGAGTGCAGATGAAGGATATGAAGCGGAGGCATCGCAACGCCCCTGCCCGCTTTCCCGTCCGGCTTTCAAGGCTCAGGCTGAAAAAACACCCTTATCGACATGCGTGATGCGGCAGGCGAGATCGGCCTCGCCGCTCGCCACCACGTAGTGATCGCCGGCATCCGCGATGCCGGTCGTGAACACCACATTGTCCAGGTACATCAGGTCCTTCATCGGCTCGGTCAGCGTCGGTGCAGCTTCCAGCAGCGGCGTATCGCTGGTCGCCACCACCACTGAGGGGTCGTCCCGGTCGAGGATCGACCAATAGGTGCGATAGATGCCGACGACGCCGGACGGCTCGACGCCGTGCCACAAGGTGAGCCAGCCACGATCGGTCAGCACCGGCGGCGCACCGCCACCCATCCTCGCGGTCGCGAGCGTCTTGGCGTGCGGGCGGATCCCCGGTTTGTCGTACGGCTTCCAGTGGATCGCGTCTGGCGAGGAGGCAAGGTTGATCGACGGCCCCGCGCGCCATTCGCTGCCCGGCGGATAGGCGAAATAGAGGTCGCCGAGCGGCCGGGTCTGCGCGAAATATTTACCGCCGATCTGCCCTTCGAAAATCAGCATGTCCTTGTTCTGATGGTCGAGCACGATGCCTTCGAGCTGCCAGTCGAGCGCATCGTCCGAGGTGTACAGCGTGGTCGAATGCCGCTCCGGGCTGACCGAGCAGGTCGTCATCAAGTATCGGTCGCCGACGCGGCTGATCCGCGCATCCTCCACGCCGTAACATTGGTACGACGCGCGCGGCGCGATCGCATGGTCGTAATGCACGTCCACCACCTTGGTCCCGTCCGCCGACAGTTCGACCGGCAACAACCATGCGAGCGACGTCAGCGCCATTACCTTCCACCCGCCGCCGCGCATCATGAACTTGCGCGGATCGGCGGTGTCGACATAGTCGATCGGCCACGCGTCGAGCGTGTAGGCGCCGCCCGACGGCGAGATGCCGCCGGCATCTCGCTCATCACCGGGCGCCCAGCGGATCGCATGGATATGCTGATCGACGATCGGCCGCTTCAGCGCCTCCGCGACGCGCACCATCAGCAGCAGATTGCCGTTGGGCAGGCGCGTCATACCGGGGTTGAACGCCCCCAGCACATAGGTCTCGGCATCGACCTTCCCCGCCAGCGGAGAGCGCGCGAGATCGACGTCGCGCGGATCGAACACGATCTGGTCGAATGCCATGGTTACTCCCCCTCGCTCATGCGCGGCGCGACGACGATCGTCTGCACCACCGCGCGGCGCGGCTGGGTTAGCGCATAGTGAACGGCGACCGCGATATCCTCGGACCGCAGCATCTTCTCGTCGCGCACCATCTCCTTCTGCTTGTCGGCATCGGTGTCGGGATAGTGCATGTCGGACTGGGTCAGCGCCGGCTCCACCAGCGTGACGCGAATGTTCTTCGGCCCGAGCTCCTTGCGCAATGCTTCCGAAAAACCGGCGATGCCCGCCTTGATGCCCGCGTACACCGTCGATCCCGGCCCAAGCACATGCGTCGACATCGAACCGATCAGCACGATGTCGCCACCGCCTTCACCGAATGCCTCGACCGCCGCGTGCGCGCTGGTCAGGTACGCGGTGAAGTTGGTCGCGATCGCATAGCGCAGATCACTGTCGCTCATGTCGGACAGCCCCTCCGCCGGAATTGCCGCGTTGATGACCGCGACGTCCAGCCCGCCGAGCCACTCGGTCGCAGCCTTCACGTAACGCTCGGGCGCACCCTGCTCGGACAGGTCGATATTGGTACCGGCACCCGCGCCCACCTCGTTGATCCGCCCTACCGCATCGGCGAGATGTTCGGGCGTGCGGCCGCAGACGTGCAACCGCGCGCCCTCGCTGGCGAGCAGCACGGCAATGGCGCGGCCGATGCCGGTCGTGCCGCCGGTAACGAAGATGCGCTTGCCGGAAAGGCTGGATACGGCGGTATGCGCGTCGGCTAGGTCAAGCATGTGCGGGCTCCCGTTAAGTCACGGGAAAGACGGTTCAGCCGCCGACCGGTTCCCCGATGTGGGCCAGCAATCGGTCGATCGCCGCCGCCGCCTCGGGCTCGCACAGGCTCGGCGCGTGACCGACGTTCGGCACCGTGACGAGTTCCGCCTGGTCCAGCGTCTCGACCATGCGCGCCGCCGTCCGCGCCGACAGCAGATCCGACAGCGCACCATGCACCACCAGCGTCGGGACGCCCTGAAGACGCGCCAACGCCGCCCACATGTCCGGCCCGGCCTCGTTCCCCGGCACGCGGAACGGCTCGGCGATCTTCATGTCGTAATCCAGCACGATGCGGCCGGCGCTGTTCACGCGGTACAGCCGCTTCGCCATCGCGAGCCAGTCCTCGATACCGTACTCGGGAAACGAATCGGCACTCGTCTCGGCGATCGCGCGCGCGGCGTGCATCCAGGTCGGCCAGCTGTTCGATTTGCCGACATAGCCGCGGATGCGCAGGATACCCGCCGCCTCGATCTCCGGCCCGACATCGTTGATGAGCGCCCCCGCGAGCCGCTCGCGCGCCGCACCCGCCAGCAGCATCGTCAGGATCCCGCCGAGCGAAGTGCCGAACGCGATGAAACTCGCAAGACCCAGTTCGGCAAGCAAAGCCTCGATATCCTGCACGTACGTCATCGGCACGTAGCTCATCGGGTCCTTGGCGTAGGCGCTCTCGCCGCGCCCGCGTAAGTTCAGCGCGATCACCCGCCAGTCGCCCGCCAGCCGCGCGGCGAGTTCCTCGAAATCGCGCGCGTTGCGGGTCAGGCCGGGAATACAGACGATCGGCGGCCGGTCTTCGCGTCCCGGATAATCGCGATAGTGTAGCCGTAGCCCGTCGTTAGACCACCAGTAGCGGTTTTCGTAAGCGGGCATGGTTGCGTCCTTGGCTGCGGCGCACCCATATCGCGGCATGGCCGACTTCCCGCAAGCATATCGCCCCGATCCCCGCATCCTCGACCTGGGGGACGCCTTCTACGACCCCGTCGCGGCGGCGAACTTCCCCGAAACGCGGCTGCGCTTCCGCAACGACCGCGCCGCCGCCGAGGTCGGGCTGGACGGGTTGAGCGATGCCGACTGGACGCGCCATTTCGGCCGGTTCGCGCCCCTGCCGGGCAATCTCCCCCAGCCACTCGCACTGCGTTATCACGGCCATCAGTTCCGCGTGTACAACCCCGACATCGGCGACGGACGTGGCTTCCTGTTCGCGCAGATGCGCGACACCGCAGGTCGCCTGATGGACCTCGCCACCAAGGGCAGCGGCCAGACGCCGTGGAGCCGCTTCGGCGACGGCCGCCTCACGCTGAAGGGCGGCGTGCGCGAGATCCTCGCGACCGAGATGCTGGAGGCTCTTGGCGTGGAAACCTCCCGCACCTTCTCGCTGATCGAGACCGGCGA
>Ga0265798_10001874_pt1 | contig 31753 bp, 21 predicted proteins | sample P3T30metagenome_FD_192430 | JGI IMG/M metagenome (GOLD analysis project Ga0265798, IMG submission 192430) | Plant litter microbial communities from East Loma Ridge, Irvine, California - P3 T30 | ecosystem: Environmental > Terrestrial > Plant litter > Unclassified | place: USA: California... | reverse complement strand
TCGACATACAAGGTGTCCCAAGTCTTCGCGTCATGTCGCGGCCGAACGGTACGGAAGAAGACGACGACCCTGAGGACCTTGAAGGCCTCACGCCCGCACACAAGCTCAACAAAGCGACCGTCCTTTCTAAAGCCACTGAGTACATCCGACATCTTGAGAAGCGCAACAAACGCCTACAAGATGAGCTCAACACTATGAAAGGCAGGGTCGAGAGCTACGAAAAGATGGCCATTTCGGGTCCCATAACACTACACGGCACTGTCAGCACGCCAGATGGTTCAAGATTCCACAAGGATCCTTTCACGCCGACACACAGTATGCCCATGTCAGGACCACCACAAGGAATGATACCCGTCCCAGAGAACATCAGCGCCCTCCAGCGCGGCATCCCACCGCAACAGCACTATGCACACGCATATCCTCCCGGCTATGGCGGTCGCCCAGCAGTGGGCGCGCCTATGGTCAACGGACGACGCAACGGTGCTATGATGGGCAAGCTCATGGTCGGATCTCTTGCTGGGCTCATGATCTTGGAAGGACTTGCAGAGCGCGAGCAGTCACAAGAAGAGCCAGCTGGACGCGGTCTATTCGCTCTGCCTGTCAATCTCGTCGGCATTCTTGCTCCTCGTGTCTCCCTGGGTGTCTCCACAGCTCAGATTCCTCTAGCCAAGCTTCTGTTGGTATTCGCCGCCTTCTTCTACCTCGTCGCGCCGCTGCTCGACTTCAAATCGAAACCGAAGAGGAAATCACCGCCCGCAGTTTTGTTGACACCGGCGCCGTCACTGGCGTCTCCAGTCGAAGTACGTCGAAAGGCATGGCTCACTGCAATCCAAACAGTCTGGGTACCTCAACACAACTTCATCCTCGAGCTCGCTGCTCTGGGCCTCAAGACCCTCAAGCTCAGCATGCGAAGGCTTATTGGATGGGAAGGATACGCCTATCTCACCGGCATCACCAAGGAACAAGAAGCCGCTCGTGTAAAAGCCTGGGAGATCGCATTGGATGCCCAGCTCACGGGTGGTGACGCTGAGATTAGCACAAGCCGTCTGGTGCTTACTTTGATCGCTTCCGGTACCTTGCCCGATACGCCCGCCAGACTCATGCTCAAGGCCCTGCATATTCGCATTGTACTTTGGGAACTTGGAAACGCAGGTCATGGCTCGTGGTGGATGCTCAACGAGCTGAGTGCGAAACTGGCCCGAAGCTACTGGAACACGGCACGGAGCGAGCACCGCATCGCCATCAACACGTCGAAGCAGAACAATGGAGCTGTGCCATTGCCAGAGCATCTGGCAGCACTCATCGAGAGGGAATGCGATGAGGTACTTGTTCCTGCAGTTGTGCAGCGCGCATACAACCTGGCTTGGAACAGGCCAAGCGCAGAACAGACAACTGTAGACACCTCCATGGACGCTGTTGTCGAGGACTTTGCCATCTGCTCTCCATTGGATGCGCTTGCGGCCTGGTACTCTAGCCTTGTTCTGAACAAGGGACTCGCAGCCACACTTGGTGCAAAGAACAGCTCAACCAAGGACAACATCGTCTCTGATCTAGCACTCGCTCTCCGCGCTGCCCCACCGAACTCACAGGCTCAGCTACGTGCGCTAGTTGCTCAAGCTGTTGTACTCGACGAAGACCGAAACACTCGCATCGCAGCAGCACTCGAAGCCCTTCCATCGTCACCCAAGCCTGCCGATGCCGGCTTTATCAATGTTGTCGGTAACGGCTTTGTTGCAGTGGATGTGCGGAAAGGTCTCACCTTGGCCAAATGCCTATCGCTGGCCGCTTCCTCGAATCCCGAAGCCCGCCGCCGCGCTATTTTTGTCATCAACAACACCTACCTCCCCGAATGCACAACCACACTGCTCAGCTTCGTTGCCGCTCACAAGGTTCTTACGCAGTTCATGGCAGACGATACGCTGAAGAAGGAGACTAGCTGTGGTCTAGAGAGGACTGCAAGTTCCCTGCGCATGTGGATCGGTCACGAGACAGGCAGGAGAAGTGGGCTGACCAACAAGGTTCGGAGCAGGATAATAAGCAGTTGTCTCGACGCGAGCAAGATGCTAGTTGGACTGGCCGAGAGCAAGAAGAAGGATGACGCTGACGTAGATGATGGGTATGCTAGTGCGAGTGTCAAGGATGACTGAGGGTTTGTATCTATGCACTTCCCATGCGATGGGATTGGCGTTTGGGATTGAAACGAGGTGGCAATATTCACATCTCACTGGCGTTTATACGGATATTTACACGGCATGGATATGCTTGATGTATGGTTTTATCTGGCTTACGAGCCTTCCTTTCTTTGTAGCATTTGTCTTTTTTGTTACGCTCGCATGGTGTGTATAACCCATACATTTGATAGTACTGTGCAATCGACTTTGTTCGGCGTTTCAGACGTTGACTTCTAACTGCGAACATGCATCTTGTGTCTAGGTTTTGGTTGCTTTTGTGCGTTCGGTCTTGGTATAATCTATTTGGTACCGACCAAGTACAGGTTTAAAATTGTGCCACGCGTCAGTGCTGCCATGTCCGAAAGTACACTTTCGCGTGCCTCATGCAGATACCTCCTGCAACTTGGAAGATGCTCCCAAGAAGACTGGGCGCAATGATATAACTACACGATGGGGCTGAAGCAGTGCGAGAAGACCCAGTGAAGTGTGCGAAATACCAGAACCACTTAAGGGACCACTGGGTATCTCAAATGAAGCGATGACACCGGTGCATGATCCTCCTTCTTGTCTTCTTGTAGCCAGATGAAGCCCTCGAGTGGACTTCGGCACTTTGTTCGTTGTCCGGCTGCTAAGTGCCAGATGTACGTGCCTGGGGTCAGTTACAAATAGATTAAGGGTAGTTTCGATCGATTGATTTGACCGAGCAAGTATCGTGACGTCGATGAAGCCGGGGCAATACACAAACGACGGCAGTTTACTCCCGTCGAAATGAACGGAAGTCCGTGTTGCTTCCCAACTCTGCAGACGTCGTACTCGGGAGGTAGCGTTCCGAACGGTATGGCCCGAAGAGCAAGGATGGCTTGCATGCTGAAAGGTGGGGGGATGCGACGTTACAAGTGATACTGGTATAGAAATATATACAAAACAAGTCAATTCGTATACCTAGAACGCTTACATACTACAATCCATATAGATCGAAAAGCAGAGAGTTGAATCTCTACAAAACTGCCCATATCCGTTGAGAAGGAAGAAAGTATCCCAAGCTTGCTCTATTCATACATCATAATAGCATAAAAAAACTAGCAGCAATGCGTAAAAGAGCTGCTACCGCTATGTTCAACAATACCCGGCGGCCCTCCTGAAGATGAAGATGCGGATGAGTTTCCGGAACTGATAGCCCCGAAGATGGGGTCTAGCCACTTGTCGACGGTGTAGATGCATGCACCAGGGACGCAGTAAGCTTCGCTCTTGACAGCAGCGTTGTTGACGCTCGTGATAGCGCCCTTACCATCTCTTCGGACGGTCGCGGGGAATCCGACGATGGACTTCTCCTGGCCGGTCGATGTCGTGTCGATGAATGGGTACTTGAGCAGGTAGGAAGACAGTGCGTTGTTGCTGGGCTGAAGAGCCTTTGCGCTTTGTCCGAGAGCCGCGAGTGCGGCGTTGCGCGGCGCGAAGATGGAGAGGTTCTTGCCTTGGCCGAGAGATGCGTCGAGGAGGTAGAGGAAATCGGGAGATGTCGCGTTTAGGAGCTCTACGTATGTCGATAGATCTTTTTGGGAAGCGAGGGCTGATGCGATGGAGCCTTCGTTCTGAGACGCGGGGTAGACGGTAGATGTAGTGTTGTTGAGACTGTCAGCCCCGTAGAGTCCAGCGAAGGAGTCAAGAACTGAGGTGATTTTGAAGATGGCTCCGTTTCCGACTTCGGTTCTCGAATCAGAAACTAGGTTGGCTTGCTTGTTGACCGAGACAGTCTCTCCCGCCGAGTTGAACGTAAGAGGTGTGCCTTCGATAGCGGTGACAGATTTGCCCGAAGTCTTGACATCTTCCGTTGTGATCGATCCTTGTACGATGTGGCTTCGCAGGATGAACTCGAGCAGCGAATACGATGCTGGTGCCGTCAAAGCTGTGCTTAGTTCTTGAGGCAGATTCTTGAAAGCCTGTACAAGTCAGCAATCTATAACGTAAGGCAGCATTCGGTATTTTTGCTTACCGAGTTGGCGGGTGCAAATGCCGTGTACTTGCGTCCATCAGTGAGGTTGTTGAATCGCTCTTCGAATTGCGGACCAGGAATTCCGCTGCTGCCACCCGTGCTCTTGATGAGGCTGTAGAAGATGGAAAGGTCTGGGTCGTTTGATATGGCAGTCAAGAGAGGGGCAGAGTCCTTGGTGTCTCGTTCGACTGCAACCGGAGAAGGTGCTGCGAGGATGGAAAGCAAAGCGACTGGGAATACGCGCTTGGCTAGCATCTTGATATCTTGATGTAGAGCTTTGACTTGAACTTGAGGATGGATGAACTGTTGGCTACGACTTGTTTGTCGTTTACTTGGTGCTACGGACGGTCAAGCGAGAGCCTTATATGTTTGTGTAGGTCCATAGCTACATTAGCCTTTCGGACCGTGTTAGAGCAAATTGTTTCGTTGTCAGAGGTTTGAGTTTGCCATTAGGTAGTCCGTAGTGTATGATGGAATGCTACCAGAAGGTGTAGCTTTCGGGCGAGCCAATCAAGATAGAAGCATACCAGCAGCTAAGGGTCACTGTACCCGAAGGCGAATAGATCTTGAATACATCATCAACGTTGCGTCAGTGTTCTTCTTCGTCTGTTGTTGTCATCTGTGACATCGGCAGGAATGACCGCCAAGCATTTCGATACTGTGATGTGGATCAATATGTGGGGAGTATGAGGTTGATATCGGGAGGTTGGAGAGGCAGCATAGCAAATCCTGGAGGCGCAGTGGAGTGTGATGAAGGGGAGCGCCACAAGGAATTCTGCCGATCTGATATCATAAAATACCCGACGCGCCAAGAGCAGCTAACGTCTTGTGGCGTCTTTGACGCTGTCGGTAGAGTTGCATCACTACTTAGGTAGGTGCCACAATAATTCGTTTCGGATCTTTAAGTGACGCATGCTCAATGACCCTGCAACGGATTCTTATTGCGCCATCGTGACATTTCTACCTGAGTTGGTGACAGGATGAATGCGACGGGAATGGCATCCCTGTTGGAGATCTCCCGAAGACCAATCCATGACACAGACACGCATGCAATCAAGGCCGCCCGTGCTACGAGTTAGTATGTATGCCGAGTCATCCATGCACGAAGCCCCAGCGCGCACTAGTACACCGGTGTAGGAGGAAGATTGCATCATTTGCGCGTGTGGCAGGTAGGCTAATCTTGACGGAGACCTGTCCGCAGTAAACCTACAGGCGGACGCGCAGCGCGTTTATACGAAGATCCGCCCCGGACAGACCCTCTCTCAGCACCATTCGGCCTTCAACAAGGACGATAGGTTTCCTGTATGAGATTTAGAAAGATCTTCGGGTCTAACATAGTCAAAATTCTTGCTCACCATGCCAACCCTGCTACGTGGACGATAGGCCAAAGACATGCTGTGAAAATGACAAGAGCGTCAGAACACCGAGTCTTTCTACCGCTTCAAAAGGTAGTAAGGAACAATCGCTGCTCCCACCACAGCAGAAATAGTTAGCCATCTCATCAACCCCTTGTTAATCATCTTCTTGGCTAATCTGTCGATGGCTTCTCCGTCGTTGATTCTCGGGAAGGGAATGTCCTTCGGGACCTCCTTCCCCAGCGCCTTACACAACGGCTCCCAACCCTCTCTGACATCGAAAAAGAACAGTCTTTTCTCGGGCACAACCCTCTTCAAGTAAGCGATGTGCGCCTCATAGTCTCGGGTGGAGACCCCATCATGCTTCCCATACAACTCGACCCATTGCTTCCCTAGGCCGTTGGTAAAGTCGACAAAGTGGCGCATGCCTGGGAGAGGAAAGAGTACAAAACGTAGAAACCACTTTGTCGTTGCGTTTGTTATGGTTCCTATGCTCTTCACCCACGCATCTGGATCCCGAGTCGTGCATATGACCAGCGCATCTGGATAAACTTCGACTAGCTCTTGTACCAGCCCGTTGAATGGCATGTCGGTGGCTGCCGCATAGCCGTCCAGGCGCTGCCTCAGCAGATCGTGTACAAGCTCGTTCTCGGAGGGCGACTTCGGTGGTGAATGATCAAGTATCTTGATCAGCGGCTTGATCTCTTTCTCAGCGGCCAGAGTAGCCTGTGTACCACCGTGATAGACAGGCCCATTGAGTAAGATGCGCAATGCTTCGCTGAAGGAGGAAGTTCCGGTGCGTGAGAGGCCAGCGCCGATTACTTGGAACTTAGTGCCTGGCTGAGGAACGGAGGGTTGGTTGCCCATTGTTGATGCTAAATTGGTATGTTACTCACGAGAACTAAGTGGTTAGGTAGCTGATTATATAGGTGATTGGTCGATCTCGGATCTACTCCGGTGTGAAGCGGCCTGTAGCGCTCTCGGACCTGCAGACGATTGTTCGCTTATCGTTAGCCCTTCACCGTAGCCAGCGGGATCGTCCCCGGGATTGATGCCATCCTTTAGCAGATTTGACTGTACTGTGAGAGGGTTGGGTATCATGACGGTGCGCATCAAAGGAGCGAACTTTTGTTCAGACTATCAGTAGGTTCTAATTGTGGTTGTTCGCGCGATGAGCCGCTGTTTAGCAACTTGTCGCCGGCTTATGACCGCAAGCGGGCCGACGATGAGCTGTCAGTGAAGCGCAAAGGGTTTACAGAGTATTAAAAGTAGATTGATGGTGACCAACAAGCCCGAGGTATCGATAGGTCAGCGAGCAGGCGATGGTGTTGGTGCTGCTATGTACAACAGAGTGAACCTCCGGTGAAGGTCGAAGTTCGTTATCACCAGGTGTGACAATATTTCGTGAGACTCTTGGCGTCACCTCACATCTGGTGTTGTGTAACCGTACAGGTGTGGGGCGCGTGCCGCATCCAGTCCATCTTCGATTCCGTGATTATGTGGCGCCCGTAATTGACGTGAACCTTGAACGCCACAGTTTCTTAGGCCACAGTTTCTTAGGCCACAGTGCTTCGTCTAGACTATTCGGTCTTCGAGTTGAGCGCACCACCGGGGATCGGATGGGACCGACAGACTGCCAAGGTTACGGGTAAGACTAAACGTAGATGTACGAAATCAGCGTAGGCCTCACATGCAGTTCGCACAGAGAGACTTACTATGTCGAGATAATTCTCTCATGAGAACAAACCATAAGGGTAGTTTCGCAGTTCTCTACGAAGCATCTTATGAAACTGGTGTACACCGTGTGCGCAGGGAGTCTCGACTCCTTGTACGGAACCTTTTGAAGTCGCCGGTCACTTTTCTGTAGACTTTGCTGGACATAGATGCCATTCGTGCGGAGATGTGGACACAGGGGCTGAGCTAGTTGCTTCAAGTGCTGTTGGATATCGATTATGCTCAAGTCGCCAGTGCCGGCAATAATGGTCCATGATGGGTGTCCACTAACCCTCCAGGTGTCGTCTGCAAGATTCTGTAATCGAGTGCAGCAATACCAACTTTGTTCAAATCTCCAATCCGACATGCGTGATTTCAGCTGGTCGTACGTGAGATAATAGTGAGAACAGATACGAAAAGCAAGATTTGCACCATGGCATCTTCGTATGTGAGGGGATCGCAGCATTTCCGCTGCAGTGAACATCCGCTTCGGATGAGTTGCGTGACAGGCCGAGCAGAGGAGCTCGGCTTGTCTTTCTTCCTCGGCCAGCTTAAAGTATCGCTCGTTTTCAACGTCCCTCGCAAGTCTTTCCTTCAACACCTCCCATTCGTGTACCTCTAAGTCAACATTTTGCACGTCGTGCAAGAGCAAGGCGTATCGGCGACACGCGAGCCGCAGGCAATACTTGTCGCTAGGTTGCATCCGTTCTGCAATATCGAGTACGAGTTCAGGGGGCAAGCGGTATATGTGAGAGGTACTGGCGTTCCGAATCTCGATGGACTCTGCGAGCTGATTGGCCTTCTTTCTGCGCTTCATTGTTGGGGGCCAGCAGTTGTTCTTGTACTCTGTCAAGAATCTGGATAAGGAGACGTGCATGGTGGGCGTCCTTGCTGTCATGCGATGGGCGTCTGGCGTGGGCATTGTAGATGCTGATTTCGTTGTCGCTCACGACAACGACGACGGAAAGACACATAACTCTGGCTCTCAGACAACACTTTGGTAGGACGTCAGTCGATGGGTAATGGAAGACCCTTGGAGGGGTAATGTCTACGTGGAGTCATGGTTAAGGGTCAACAGGGGTCCTCGGTAGCCAGTAGTTGCGCTTTGTTCACCGATTCAAAGACGATACAGGACGCTCATTGCGGAAGGTAGCTTCATGATTTGAGGTTTTCAAGACACAGTCGATCATTCCACAGCCAGCGGCGATGTGTCGGTGATAATGAAGCGTTGGCGCTCTCAGTCCCCAGCCTCGTCATGGCTGTCGCTCGAGTTGTATGCACAAAGTGAACACGACGACCAGATTTCCGTGCTAAAAGAAACGAACGAGGTGAGAGAATGCGTGAAAGGGGTTTAGGCGTGGTTGAGAGCAATTGCAGGTGTAATGTTCCAAGGTCCGCCCAAAGCACGTGCGGCGGCGCTAGTGGCCCTTATGTCATCACAGATTGTGCTAACTTTTTGATAGTAGGGCAACCATCGTCACCAGCAGCTCGAGGCCCAACACCACCAACCTACTCCGACTTGCATCTGTCGCTAACGCCCTAAACCCTAACCACACCAATCGCACACCCGAACAACCGCCAAAATGGTCAAGCTCGAAGAGGTCATGGATGAGGAGTTTGTGCGCGAGCAGGAAGGCCCGCATGACGACGATGAGTGGGACACCGACTCTGGTACGACACCGCAAACCGCTCTTTAGATGCGTCTGGCGCATTGAAGGGAGCATATCAAAGACATTCGAATACTAAACGTACCACTACAGAGTCAGACACATCCTCCATCCACTCCGTAACACCAGACGAGACCCTCTACGACCGCATCATCGCCCTACAAGACATGATCCCCGCCAGCACACGCCGATCAGTCTCCTCAAAAGCCAACACAATCACTTCATGGTTCAAGAGCGGCCTGAACATGGGTGGCAAGACTCTCTGGGTAGTGAGCACAAGTGCGCTGCTGCTCGGTGTGCCATGGGCATTGGCGTACAGCGAGGAGCAGATGATTGTTGAGCAGGAGAGGGCTGAGCTGCAGGCACAGAGGGCGCAAAACGAGGTACGTGAAGCTGTTTTACGATGAGCGCTTTGCAACGTCTTACTAACTTTCGACAGTTCATGGCTCCCGGTGCGCCCGTACCTGGACAGCCAACAGGCGCAAAGCCTGCTTTGTAGACGACAAAAAATTTCGATTTGGTGTTTCGACTGGAAGCGACTCAAATATGAAAAACGTTGGGCTCTTCACATCTGTTTTATTAGGATGACGGTGCATGGAACGGGCTGAACCTGTACATACAGCGGCGAGAGTTTTACGCCGTCACGATCTGTACTATATTTCTCGACTCCACGATAATGTATTGCGTCACATATTCATCTTGCAAAAACCCCAGTTGTTTCTGTACATTTCATTTTTTGTGCCCACTGGCTATGCTACTATATGTACAAATACATCGTCTCATGTCGACATGCAAACGTCTGGCGACATAGATGCCTCGCGAGATCCCGGTCTACCAAAGCTCGTATCCCATCAGATGTCAACGTTACGCCTTTTACATTCATAAATCACCCCAGCCGCGCGCATGCAGTACCGCGATCATTCCGCAGATAGTGGAATGAGACCAGGAAAGCGGGGACGCTGGGTTTGCAGACGACGCTCGCTCCAAGAAAGGTGGTAATACAGCAAAGAGAAGAGTCATGGTATTATAGTCGATACATGGGTGTGTGGAGAGGCGTTTAGAAGGGGATCGAGCCGGCTGACATTGCGACGCCCTGTTGTTCTTGCTGTTCCATGACGGCCTCGTCGGCGGCTTCTATCGCAACGGCCAGACCAAGCTTGGCGGCGTTCTACGATTTTGTCAGTATTTGATATCAGGCTGGGAATCGGCGAGACTTACGCTCTTGTGGTCGATTTCACCTGAGAAAGTCACGCGGATTGGGGGCGCAATCATCTTCTCCAACAAACACGAGACCTTGCCCTGGTTGTCGATCTGCGCCCTGTACGACGATTGACGGAAGTCGTACTTGGCACCGATTGTGACGTTGCCCTCCTTCTGTGGTCCGGCCATGGGTCCTCCGGGGCCAATTCCAGCGAATGCGAGGTTGCAGTTGATACCCGTCTCAACCTTGTCTGTGAGCCTGCGCCAGTATGAAGCCTCCAATACACCACGGTCGGGAATGATCTGACCGCACGCCATCCAGTCGACAGCCCTGTAGCGTGCCGCATACGAGACGTTCAGCTCTGGTGGGTATGCCATAGCGGGGCGGGTCCAGAAAGCATCGATACCGAGCGAGAGCTTGGGGGTGACGGCCTGGAGGTAGCTGGCCATGAGCATGCCGGTGATACCGCCATCGAGTATGGAGGGGTTGACAGCCTTCAGCGAAGCGGAGAAGTCGGCGCCGGTGTAGTCGTTCTCGAGCGACACCATGTTGCCTTGTGATGTGAGCTGGACGGCGGCCTTGGAAACGAATGCTGACGTCCAGCGCCAGTTGAAGCGACCGGAGAAAGCAAGCTCGTTGTCGAGGTTTCCTTGCATGAACACCTTGAAAAGTCAGCTTGAGAAGGCTGCCGACGATATGAGCGACAAACCCGTGGTGATCCGTAGAGAACCATGTATGAGTATGGTGGCATGACCTGCGATCCCATAGACAACGAGTGCGCAACCTGGAATAGAGGAGCGGCGCTGAAGGCCTTGGTGAGCTCGGCGCGCAGACCCGAGAAGCTGGAGTTGTTCAGGAAGACATCGCGCTGGACCTCTCTCGCAATGTTCTCGACTGTGCCCGGGTTGCTGAGGCCCAATGCCTCTCTCCGCTCTTGGAACGCATCGTATACATTTAGGAATTGTGCGAATGGACCGGTGTTGGCGGCGCGAGGGCGTGATAGGATGTCGGCGACAGCTTGTTCCTGCGCTGGGTTGAATTGCAGCGGAGTGGCCATGGCGAAAATATGTGCCGAGGTCAAACTAAAAACTCCCTACGGTGTGGGAGAGCTTGCACAAGGTGGGATGGAAATGGCAGTAAACGGTTGGAGGGCGATGTTGGGTCGCGTTCGCTAGCATGACGATATCGAACAGAAATTCTAAAGTCGTCACGTGACGTGACCTAGTGACGCTAGAGCTTATCAGATCTCTAGTACCCAGGACGTGCCGCCCGTTGATACCATGATTGCTTTTTGGGATCATTGACTACCTAACCCCGCAAAGTACTGCCTGACTACCTCCAGACTCCAGACCCTTCTGCGACACTGTTACGTGGAACTTGCTGCACTTGACTGTTACGGGTTGCCGCACCTTGTTTGCTGACATCTCTCGGCAAACGCTATCATCGCCGGAACCTTGGAACTGTGACCTTGAACCGAACGCAACTCTATTTCATTGACATCCGACCGTTTTTCCTCCCCTGCATCTTGCACTTCTTCCCTTTTCCATCACACTCTTCCAACAACCTGAAGAATTTGCAATTATGGATACCCTACTGTGAGTGCCATGACCCCACTTTCCGCAGCGATGCGAAAGTACCAACGCAGGCCACCTCCTGAACAGGACATTCACTTATCATGAACAGTACCGCTGAGATATACGCAAACTCACCCCGCTTCCGGCGGCGGTCGAGTACTTTTGTCGACGCAATCCACGACTTACCCACCAAAGAGGAAATGGCTCCCGCTCAACTCTATAGCACAGAGTCAGGCCGCCTCTTCCATTCCGGTCGCATAGTCATCGCCACCTGTGGACTACCAGCTCGAGGAAAGACACACACATCTGTCGCCTTAGCCCGCTACCTCCGGTGGCTGGGTGTCAAGACGCACGTGTTTCATCTTGGCGACTACCGCCGCGCTACGCTAGGTCCGGATAACGATGTCCCCGACGACTACTTCTTTCTGAACGCATCGCCGCAATCTGTCCTACTACGCAACAAGATTCTCAAGAAGTGCCGAGAGGACATCTACCACTTTCTGGAAAACGACAAGGGCCAAGTGGCTATTTACGACGCCGTCAATGCAATCAGTCAAGGCCGTAGATCTTTAGCGAAAGAGTTCGCCAAGAACGGGATCCAGACAGTCTTCATTGAATCACATTGTACCGACGAGCGTATCATCCAAGAGAACGTCCGCCGGGTCAAGATCTCTTCACCAGATTATCAAGGATGGAAGGACGAGGATGCGGTTCACGACTATCTTGCGCGCATCAACGCGCGGATACCGCATTTCGAGACTATGGAGGAGCCGGACCTACACTGGATCAAGATGATCAACGCTGGCGAGCGAGTGGTAGTCAATAACTGCGCCTTCGGATATCTCTCTCAACGTATCGTCTTTTATTTGCTCAACCTCCACATCAAGTCACGACAAACGTACTTTGCTCGGGCAGGAACTACGCGAGAGGAGGACTCGTACAAAGCAGACGCAGATCTGTCGCCAGCAGGTCATGAATACGCTAAGAAGATGAGCGAAGTGCTTCTGAAGTATCGCGAAGAGGAAAAGCAGAAGCTGATTGAGTCGGGCGCAACTGATGCATCGCTGAAACCGTTGACGATCTGGACTTCTACGCGCCGAAGGACTGTCCAAACGTCCGAGGTTCTAGCCTCAATGGGCTACCGCGTCAGACAGCGATCGCAAATGAGCCAGATGAACCCTGGTGTATGTGAGAAGATGTCAGAAGCCAAGATCCGCCAGGAGTTCCCCGAGGAAGTCAAGAAGCACGAGGCGGACCCTTACCACCATCGATACCCGCGCGCAGAATCATACCACGATCTTGCCGTACGCATGGAGCCCATCATCCTAGAGCTTGAGCGCGAAGAGAACGATCTTCTCATCATCGCTCACGAGTCTGTCCTTCGTGTGCTTTATGGATATCTCATGGCATGTAATGCAGCCGACATACCCAAGCTCGAGTTCCCTCGCGACGAGATCATCGAGGTAAGCTCATCCATAATGCTCGCTGCCATCCCTAACCTTATACTAACACCATCCCAGATCATACCCTCCTCCTACAACAACGTGGCAAAACGCATCAAGATCCCCGAGTTACCCGAATCCATGGTTCCCGGAAGCCCAGAAGACATCAAGATCCCCGTCCCACCCAGTGGAGCCGTAAGTCCACTATCTGGAATGGGTACCCCTCAAGCTGGCTCCGGCACCGCGACACCCCAGCATGGTGTGCAACCTCTGAATCTGAAGGCACATATTAACCCTTCTTCTTGATCAGGTGCGGTATCGGTGTCGGTATGGCGCTACGTTTGATAACGAGCGATCGAGCCAACAGACGGACTATGACTCGGATTGAGGAACAGTTGTGGTACGTGCGGCGCAACGAATGGCTTGTGGACAAACGATGAGGATTTTGGCATGAGTACACGGACGGACACTTGTCTGGGCGTTGGGGTGCGGTGTGTTGAAGACCGTCCTTAGATTACACTTGGCTTCTTGACCTGTTATTCAATATCCTTATGAACACGAACTTCTCAGTCTCCATAATCACTATGCTTTGTTTGGTAAGTTCAAGGTGAACAGATGTTGGGTTTTATGTTCTTCATTGCTTCATATAATGATGGATGATGTCTTCGTTACCGTCTAACGACAGTTCTTCACCCATGATCATATGTAAGCCTTGATTTCAATGCCGACAAACAAGGAAGACGTCGCAGCAATACCATATCGCCGCCCGCCATTCCTTCGTCAACGTGATATCCAGAGAGTCTCTGACCGTGCCTTCATCACGCTCCAACGTTCCCACCATCCAAGCCATGTTCGTTACTCATTGCCTAGCGTTCGCACTCGAATATAGGGTCAGTTCAGGATGCGTCAGACATAGTCGCAATGATAGCTTACTCGTTGCCCCAGCCCCTGTCGATAGCCCACTGCCATCCACCCCAACCATCATGATCACGCGGACGGACCCTGAACGGCTCGTCCTCACGCACAGCAGGGCACGCCCAAGTGTCACCCAAACCGATACCGTAGTACTTGAGGCCATAGCGAGTACCGTCGTTCTGACCGGGAGTAAGAGGGCGCGCGTCAGACGGCATCTCAGGTAGATCAAGATCGAAGAGGTCGGGAAGAATACCTAGGAGGCACTCCATCTCAGCGTCAGTCTCGTGGATGTCAGCATAAGTGGGGGCATGGTGGTTCTCGAAGATGTCGAACGGCGGAGTGGCAGAGGGAGCGGGAGCCGGGAAAGTGAAGGCGAAAGGGTGGGAGGGCTCTCCGAACTGCTGCATGTAGTGAGCCATGGAAGAAGGTTCTGGTGGGGACCATCGTACTACGGGCGCAGGGTTCTCCACTGCTGGGACATGTCGAGGGAGGCCGCTGCGTCTCTGTTGGTTGTTAGGCTTCTGTGCATGCATCTCTGCGGGAGTGGGCCAGACTACAGTGTTCTCTGCACGGAAGGGACGCTCGGGAAGCGGCGCCGGCATGAAACCTTGGAAGGACGGGCGGCGCGGCATGAAGTTCGCATCGTCGGGGTAGATGTCGGCGTGTGAAGGCTCGGGACCTTGATCAGTGCGCTTGGTACGGGTCAGCGCTCGTGGACGTGGGCGGTAATCTCCTGGACTAGAAAGCTCAGGTACATGATCACGGCGTGACGGCCAGTTGGGGACCTGGAGGTTGCTGAAGCGACGAGGCTGTCCGAAGCCCGCAGGACCTGTAGGTACTTGCTGTAGTGGTGACTGCATGACCGCTGGGTTGATAGAGCTACGCTCCTCTGCGAAGATCCTACGAGGACGTTCGCCCATGAAGCCTGGAGGCGCGGGAACGACTTTGGTAGACTGGCGCTCCTCATCCGTGCGCTCTGGATAGCGATCTTGAATGTAGCTCTTGCGACGCAGAGGTGGCTTAGCGGCGTCGTCCTGGGATGCGTCCTTGCCTTTGAGGTATTGAGCTAGGTCATTCGCGGTTAACGGCTTGTCGAGTGCCCGTCCTATGAGCTTACCAAGGACGCCTTCTGAAAGGCCTTCAGAGCCGTGAGACTGGAGGAAGCGTGCTGAAGAGTCGACGTTAGTCGTCTCGTTCTTGATACCAGGGAGATCGAGGCCCGCACTCAGCTCTCCGACGCCTGGCGCCTTGGAGTCGGGGTTGAGTCGCTGACCAGGGAAGAGGCTACGCGGACTGTTGAAAGAGTTTCCTGTGAGGCTACTGCGAGAGATTGCACCGGGCCGTTCACGGTTCACAGTGATGTGGTGGTCTAGATAAGTCAGCTTCAATCTTCGCATTGTGATAAGATTGACGTTACCTTGTAGCATCTCCTGAAGAGAATCCAATGGCATGTCCTGCTGCTTGACTGGCTTCCTCGACGACTCTCCGAACTTGAGCTCTTCGTAGCCCTGGTAATTGGGTCGCAGATCCCTAGTAGGCCGGAAAGGCGAGTCTTCTGCTATCCTGTTAGTGTTGCTAGAGGTGCTGGTGGATGAGAAGACTTACCATCAAAGACGTCTCGCATCTTCGCCTTCTGTCGCGGGCTGGTAGGCGGAGTTGGTCCTGCAAGTCCACCGGACATGCTGGTTTCGGCCGCAGTTGGACTGAAGGTTGGTGCTTCTGGGTTGAACGAGACAGACCTTCGCGAGGCTCTCGGCTGCTTCTGCTCCATGTTGTGTCTTTGTTACAGAAGTAATTTCAAAGGAGAGCTTATTAAATGAGCGCAAGATGCGGTCCTTAAGTATAACCCTCAAGCCCGAATACGACAGTGAATGCTGCGGTGACTTGCGATTTCAATCGTCCGTCACCTTCGTTTACGGGCGCGACTCGAACAGCAAACTCAGCTTGGCGCGTCGCAGTGAATAGCGATATATATGTAATACAACTTTCTGTAATGAGCGACTGATTTAAGACTGTCGTAGATATTCGAGCATAGCTGGGAGAGGAAATGAGTGTAGATGGTGTCGTTAGATTGACCAGGCGAGACTGGCTTGGACTGAGCTCATGATTTCTACATCAAGCTGTGCAAGTGAAGGTGAGTTTCGAGCGCCACATAGTGTGGCTTGCCAGGCTAACTAGGTAGCGCCTGATGCGAAGGTGAAGGTACACACCCCGGCCCATGGCGACGATACATGGTGTAGGCTGTGGTACGGGTGGCAAAACAGCTTCTGACTTCCTATGGCATATGCGACGTGCTCTAGCATCGGCTCCCGCGCTCTTTATGAGGTTTGACGCCCCCACGAAGCCAGTCAGCGTGTGGGTGATCGTAGACTAAACAGCGCACGGACGGTCTCGATGACTGCTCGCGTGAGACTTCTAGGCCAGCACACCAATCAGAAGCGAGCACGATGACGCCCTGACGCGCCTCATTGAATAGGCTGGAGTGCAACCTATGTTTAAAACCCTCGCACAACACGCCCCTTTGCGCCTGCTACATTCAAAGTCAGAGCTTCTAATTTTTTTCAGGTTCACAGCCCAGCTCACATTACGACCGCCTCGCTAATCTGTGGTAAACCACAGCACGCGACCCCATCTTTTTCCACCACAATAATGCACACTAGCTTCACCAGCATAAATCAACAAATACACCAGCCAAACCATCATACTCACCATGCCAATGATGTTCACCCCAGACGACACGTTGCTGTTCTCACCTAGCAAGAAACAGCCGTTTGCCCACTCACCTTATGGTCACGAGATACGGACTGCGACTCGATGTCACCATGGACTCCACCCCTCCAATCCACAACATACTCCGTGGTGTTCCAAATGCACAGTTTCGCAGGCTAGAGCAAAGTCCGACGTTGCACTCAAGAAGCTGGTAGCCGAAGGCGGATTAAGACCTCCAGTGTACATGCGCAACCGACGGTGGAACAGGGCAAGAAACGGGTACCTGATAGCGAAGCAGCGACTCGAGAAGACACGCAAGGAAGAGCAGCTGCGCTGGGAGCGCGAGCGAGCGTGGGACGACGCTCACAGCCAGTTCAACCCCAACAACATCCAGGCAGCAGTCTTACCCAACAAATCACCCTCGTTGTGTCCCGTCTGTGACTCCTTGGTATCATCTTACCCCACAACTATGCCTGAGGCGCAACCCACAAAGTACGAGGCTTGGTGGGAGAAACCAAGCGCTCTTGCCACCTCACACATACTCGTGCGCCAGACACCACCACGTTCGCGCAACCAACATCCTGTCTCCACGCAAACACACAGAGGCAATCCGATACTGCGCCAGATAATAGCAGACAAGCGCAAAGAATTGCACTCGGACGCCAACTTGCGTCGAGCCTGGGAAGCCCGAGACAAGACCGAGGCGGCACTACGTCGCAAGCACGGCTTGGGCGACATGCCCATCAACAAAGATTTCTGGGACTACCCGATCTCCGGATACTTTAGTCGCCTTACCCATCAGAACAACAGAGAAATGGTACGTTCGGCGGAACGGCGCGCGCGCGGTAACACTGCACGGCCCCGACCGCCGCGCAGCTCACTGTCCTACTCGGAGACGACAGACGACGTGGAAGTCGAGCCTGGCTTTGAAGAGACACTGAAAGAGAAGGAAGAGCGCGAGGAATGGGAGCGACAAGTCCGGAAAGTAGCAGGCGAAGTTGGATACCTTTATTTCGTTGGCGGTGGGAACAACCTTTTGGAAACGTGGGAAGAAGATTACGAGCGGAGTGCCGATTATCTAATTACGAGGAATGAGACTCCTGTAGCGGAGACGGCGAATGAGGGCGATGTCCAGGATGGGAGTGAGACGACGGATGGAGATGCCAATGAGGAGGATTGGGGCGATGAAATGGATGTCGATGACGCTTAGGAGGGTGATGATGCATTTTGTCATATCAACAGCGCTTAGATTGCTAGTTGAGTCGTTGTATAAGAGTTACACAGTGTACGGTTATATTAATGATTGATGGGTTCAGACACCTCCATAGACATGCGATGGACGTGCTGTGTGAATGGGCGCCGTATAGTGAGTGTCATCGCTCGTGGGGTCGCTGTAGATCAAACTTGTGGCGCTTCTGGAATGCGTCGTGTGAGTATAGATGACATCGAGGCATGGGTTGAACGGACGATGCACAAAGCGTTGAAGACGCCAACGCGCGTATGAAAAGCTTGTCCAGCGCTAACCGATCTAGGTGCATGGAGATGTCGATCGGGAGCATGTGCGAAATCACGGTATGTTTTCCAGAAATTCTACTTTCAATGGTACATCATAATACTGTCAAGTGAATTGTATATCTTCATGACTAAGCTACAGTTCAAGCAGTACGAGGCCTCTCATCTGCCGCCCGTACGTCAATACCATCACCGGACAGCTCATACATCAGATCACTGCCCTGAACTTCCACAACGCCCACTTCACCTGAGCCCTTCAGTTCGCGTGCATTCTCCACCGTCTGGAGCTCAGATGCTTCTCTGTCCATTGCCTCGTGCTTCCCTGAACCAGCATCTAATTCGAACCTCTCTTTTTCCATAGCCTCAACTCCCAGCTTGTGCTCGCCATGCAATTCGGCTTTTTTGTAGTCGCTCTGGCTGTCTCCGTTCGAGGTGTTGCGTCGAAAAGGACCCAAGCGCCTCTTCCAGACCATGATTAGGCACAGTGCTGCAAGCCCCGCCATGCCTGCACCTACACCAATCCCAGCATATGCAGCTGACGAAAGGCCTTTTGAGCTATTTGTGGCTGAAGGTAGAGGCGGATCCGGTGTTTGGGTGGGTTCCATCTGTGAAGGTATAGGTACGATGTTCGCGGCGCTATTACCATGAGACGCTTGACTTAGATTGAAGATCAAGCGTTCGTAGTCCACGGATATGTAGGTTTCTTGCAGGAAAGTTCGACCGAGCATATACTCTGCGGGGCTCGAAGCCCTTTTCAATGGGAAGTAGTGAGTAGATTTGTCCACGAAAGGGGAGGTAAGCCGGAGATCGAACGCCGAGTAGGGAAGCGTGTAGTTTACTAGCTCTTGCAAAGGTGGGTTCCCTATTGAGAGATTTACTTCAGGATTTTCGCTTAACAGTCGTGCATGCGTCGTGTCGTTGACGAGGTACAGTTCCAAAGAGTCGTCCCAGATCAGTCCGAAGGCTGCTTCGAATAGTTGACAGCCTTCTTGCGGTAGCCAGAGATGTGGAACATCGGAGTCGACTGTAAAAAATGGTGGACGAGAAAAGTTATCTTTATCCGGCTCCCACGAGGCGCCCCCAGTTATACTAATTGCATCCAAAAGTAAACCGAATGATGCATTTTGTCCGATAGAGAAACCCAATGTTGTAGTCGTTGCAGGATCGAATCGTGCAGCATCGTATCCGCCGAGGACCAGACTAGCTGAGCTGTTGCCTACCAGAAAAATTCAGTTATAAGCCATGTATCCGCCCGGTCTAGTTTTACTTACGATTGACAGAGCCCGCTGTATAGCCAAGACTCAAACTAGGAATGACACCTGAATCCCAGAGCGACGAGAGGAGTGAAGGATGTTGTGCTCCTGGGGGCCCGACCGATCCTGGAAAGAGACCCAGAATCCCAAGCCGGAACCGCTTCCGATCAGTTTCAACAATGTACTGTGAAGAGATTTTGCGGTCTTGCGCAGTCTTTCCGAGGTATATATCGTCGACGCCAACGTTAGGCTCGGGCGTGGCGTTGTCTTCGCTAACATCGGAGTAGCTGTTGATGTATTCCCCAATTACCAACGGCATGAGATAGTTAGGTGTAAATTCCCAGGTCTTTGACGAACCGCCGTAAAAGAAAGCGCAAGTATCGTTGCACCATTCGCTCTCATTTGGCACAATGACAACCGTAGAGGAAATGCCAGCGATGCACCGAAAAGACTGAACCGGATTGCCCACGGAGAGGTCGAAGGTCGACCACGGACCGTCTGCGCCGTCCCTTTTCCATGGTCAGTCAGACCTCAAACTCATGATCATGGAAAATTACCAATGTCCGCTAGGCGCAACGACCAGCGGCGCCACAGAGGCTGCCTGACCCAAAGAGCACCCTAACCAGACTGCTGCGAGCCACGTATAAGCGGGAACGGGAAGGCGAAATGCCATGGCGATTAGGTTCTCGTCTCCGCGTTTCTGTACCAGCACATTCGTCAAAGCAATGATGTTGTAGTTCGGGAGTAGAAGAAGTGAACATGAAACTGGCTGAAGGCTCGGGAAGTAAGCAGCGGCGGGAAAGCTAACCATGCGGGGGCCATAACGACTGCTTGTCCCCGATGTAGAAGAACTACATGGATTTTAGATTGGCAGACGGGATGTCAATCGCGGTTGGGGGCCAGTATGCGCCAAGTAGTCCTTACCGGTCTGGCCCTTTTAAGCTAACCTGCAAGAGGACGAACGCCGCGCGGGCATGCAATGTAAGCTGAGTATCGAACTTCGAAACAGGCACTTCGGATATGACCTATTTGAGAACTTGAATGTGCTTCGCTCTTGCTGAGATAGGCGATGGTACTGCGATGACGCAGAGCGAGACGAGCCACTCACAACTTCCGCAACATCGACGACCTAGACGGAAACATACTCTCACGATTGTGAGAATATCGCAATGGATTCGATGCTTACTGAGAAAGGTCATGTATTCATTCTCCAGATCAAAGGGTATACAGACTCACAAAAACAACCCCTCTCCCCTACACCCCTCACAACTCCCTCCTCTTCCTCGCCTCCTCATCCCCCTCCACAACCTCACCCGTCCTCTTCAGATCCACAAACTCGCCCTCCTCCTCCTCAAGCGCATCAACATCACCCTTCTCCTTCGCCTTCTCTAATTCCTCAGCCTCTTTCCTATCAGCCTCCTTCTGCATCTGCTCATCTACCTCTTGTCTCTCTACAATCTCTGCTTCTTCGCCGACCTCGCCCGTCAACGGGCCCTCGCTCTCTTCGTACCAGTCCGTCGACTCTGTCCATTCGATGATCTTCTCCTTGGCTGTCTCGCTGAGGGTGTAGTAGCCGGGGTTGTTGCGAGGCTCGAACATGGAGGTGTGGGCCCAGGTTTCTGCTGTAGCCTTGTCGTTTACGGCGGGCATGAAGAAGTCCTTCAGAGGGCCTTTGGGTAGGTTGCAGAAGGTGCGGTCTTTGCCCGCGACTTTGCCTGTCCAGCCGTGTTCCTTATTCTCGCTATTAACGGCGTGGCCGAGCGTGGTGTGCATGTTGCAGAAGCCAAGATCGTGGCTCGTGGTGAGCTTTGCAATCTTCTCGAGTCGCTTTCGCATCTCTTCGGGGCGAGCTAGGACTCCGACGAATTCCAGATGTGATGTGGCCCATGAAACACCCTGAGTGATCTGGTCTTTCTTCATGTATGCTGCTGCGCCTCCTGCTGCTATCGCGCCCGCTGCACCAGCAAACATGGCCACCTTTCCGTAGCGTTGCCACAGCGGTGCCGATGCTGCGTCGCCAGTAGACGAGGGTGCTGGCAGCATCTTGCTCGTATCGACGGCACCAGCCGCAGTGTCCTTGCCGCCCCATCCAAACGCGCCCGCAAGGTTGTTATACGCCGAGTATGCCGAGCTCGCGGTGTTCCAATGCTTCTCTGCGCCATGTGCCACTACGCCAGGCGCTATACCGAGGTACGGTGTATCGAAAGCGAGAATGCCCTGTATGTACGGGAACATGAGCGCCGAATGGTCGGCAAGCGAACCCGTAGAGCCGGTCTGCGAGTTGGACTGCGAATGAATCGGCTGTTCAGCGAGGATGGAGAGAAGCGTCTCAGCCGCGACAATGCCGCCCATAGAATGGCCGACGAGTATCGTGCGCACAGAAGGGTCGACGGTGGGCGACGGCGTCGAATTGGCGACCTCGAGGTCTATGACCTTGTTCTGTAGCCATTCTTTGAAGCGGCCGACACACTCGTGCAGGTCGCCTCGCGTCTCGAACTGGGGGTACGTGATGGTCAGGACGGTGACTTTGGGCAGCGCATGCTGGAGGAGCGCCTTCACGTGGCTCGGGAAGGTTCTGAATGTTTCATCTCCGCCCTATAGCACGTGTCAGTATCGTTCTCGCATTTGTTCGCATCGCATTGGGCGTCGCATTGCACATGGCCAGGACTGAGACATGGAGATGCGACCCCGGCGATGACGTAATGAGGGTATCGCGTGAAGGCTACGTACCTTGAAGCCGTGGATGAAACACAGCAATAACGTCTTCCTCATGGTCCTCGACTATGCTCCTGTGCGCCTGCATGGTGGGGCTGGGTTAGTGGAGGGCTGACGATAAGTCGACTGGGCGGGAAGGCGATTACGTCTGGGGTGCAGCTACTTCTCGCTTACCTGGCAGGGGGCTGTTGGCCGGAAGGTTCGATTGCCGTGGAGCAGCACTGCGGCATGAGAGTAATTTGGAAAGGTTGGATAAATGCGCAGGCAAGAAGAATCACATGCAGGAAATTGAGAGAGTGAGGTATTCATGTGCTTTGATCCATCGTTTCACGCAAGCTCTTGCTACTGTGAGCGCACTTACTTGTGTCCACATATGCTACATGACTACTCCGTGACACATGGTCTCTCTGACACTCCCGGCTGTCGTGACTCTTCTCTGCCAATCCATCAATGCGGGTATAGTACAAACAATGCAAACTCCAACGCCATATCGTGAGCCTCTTCGGCAATGCATAAACATAAGAAAGGTGTAGACACAGTGCTACCAACTGCTCGTGAGCAGCACGATGGCTACTGCAGATAGACTTGCTATCGACAGATCCGAAGCCTTGAGCTGCCATGATGCGCCTACCGCAACGACGTCGAACGGTGAGCCACCGCCCGAGTCAGTATTTGACAGCTGGGCGTTGGGCGCTTGTGTTGGATCCGCCGCCTGCGCAGTGTCTGTGGGTGGTGCGACAGAAGTCGTGAACGTTCCAGTGGCATTCGGATCCAGCGTCAAGCCCCCTGTTGACGAGCTCGTAGTTGTCGGTTGCGCTGAACTGGTCGGCTCGTCATCTCCATCGTCCGAATCCGCAGTTGAACTTGACGGAGTTGACGTCGCTTCGATTGCTGAGTTTGTGAAACTTGTAGACGTTAAGACCGCCTGCGTGCTTGTTGCTTGCTCTGATGTCTTCGTGCTCGTCTTTTGGGCAGTCTCGCTTGAGGTCGTTACGATAGTTACTCCTGGACATAGACTCTGGATACCCAGTCCGTTCTGGAAGACGCCAATGATGCTCAACTCGCCCGCATCGACGTCCGCACACTTGTCTTTCACCTCCTCCGCGAGCGCTGAAAGACCCCGTACGCAGGAAGCGGTACATGTGGCGCCCGACTTGAAGTCATCGGCTGAGCAGCCCGAGATGGCGGAGTTGTAGACGGTGTTGCAAGAACTTGGGAGGTTTTGGATCCGCGGAATGAAGGCCGAGAGCGAAACTGTTGTCGCGGAAGATATCGACGCAAGCGTGAGCGCCACCAAGGCTGAACGTATCGAGGCGGGTAGCATCGTGAGTGTTGTGAAGGTTTTCGTGAATTGGGGTCGGCAGACCCGTAGGTCTCGAATGGAGAAAGGGCCGTGACCCAGAGTTCCGAGTGCCAATCTCGAACTTCGATCGCGAAGCCTGGATGTCCTGGTGGAAAGATGTCTTCCGGAGGTGGTGAGACGACTTGCGTTTGAACAGGCGGTATGACGTTTTCAAGACAGCGAGTTTGTTTGCGTCGTGTGAAATTTCGAGTGCTGTCACCTGCCGGCTGCACTGGGGCTTTTTGCTGTGATGTCCCGGTGACTGCGCGTTGCCGTGGACAACCGAATTTCAGAACTCTTGCTGTTGACCTTCTGGGAGAGATGGTGATGCGCCCCACTTCTCACGTATGGGGATATCGACAGAACTGTTTCGACACAATGGTGTAACGGCAGTGCGCGGATATACCAAAGATCGCCTTGTCTATACAGAACTATCCAGAAAAGCTGCAACAAAGAACGTGAATGACGCAACACGCAAACGAGGGAACGACTGTTGTTTCTTCCTGGCACCGGGCCTGCAAAAGAGCGAATGTACTTCCGAAACGAACTGTTGGGGAACAAAGACGCACAGCGTTAAGAAAGAAAACAGTTCGCAGAAGAAAGGAAAGGAGAAGGGAGGAGAGCCGCGATCTTCGTGATATTCAGTCGCTCAACAACCAAACTCAGGCAGCGTTGGGACCAGGCGGCGGGACCCGCCACATCTTAAGGTAGATCTACAAGGACACCCGTCCTATCCGCACACAGAAGACCCTTACCTTGCCTTTGCCTCATCATAGCTCAAGTGGGTAGCCACGAGACGGGCAGTCCTTGTACAGCTATCTGAGTGTCGCAAGTGGCCGTTATTCAGTTTTCTGAAACAACGGGGTAGGCGGTGGTTAGTGTCGCTGCGGCGTTGCAGCCGCCCATTGGCTGGGCGAGCCAGCGCAGGCGTTACATGTCGCGACCGCGCTTCAGATGCAGGTACCCGGAGCTGGACAGGAGATGTGTGAGAGGTGTGTGTCGCGCGTGTACTTAATTGAGCTGCCTCGGCGGCTGCGTACGGACTGGCGGGCGAGGCGCGAACCACAATCGCCCGAGATGAGACGGTTATGGCGCCTGCGTGGCTGTGGCGCGTGGATGCGTTCGCACGTGGAGTCTAAGAGCCTAGAAGGGAGAAGCTATCAAGATGCGGACTTGGCTTTCTTGGAGTGTACGTATGACGGGTTTGACGTGTGTGTGATGGTTATATATGCGAGCTGCGTCTACCCTGATGGCCGCTCTTCGCGCTTTAACTACCTCGCCGCCGCTTCCTTGCACCCAAACCTCCATCATCCCAGCACGACCACAAGCTCATATGCGGGGCTTCATATAGCAAGACATTTCGCATGATGGCAATTGTTTCATTGTTTCAATCATCTCCTCAGCTATAGTTCCTGACGTTTTTCTATAGTTTCCATATCCGCGCTGGCCGCGTCCAGCATCCTTGCCATGCGCAGTGCTTCTTGGTCTGCTTACTCCATAACGATAACGCTCCTGAACCTCACCTTTCCGCTTTCCATGTGCTTCACGGCATCTTCCACCTTGTCGAATGGGAACTTCTCGACCATGCACTTCACGCCCTGTTTCTCCGCAAAGTCAATCGCTTCCTCGCTGTCCAGCGCGTGTCCGGATGGCCATCCATGGACTGATTTGCCCTTCATGATCAGGCTCACGGTGTTGACTGGAATATCACCAACAGGCGCAAGGACAAGCAGTTTGCCCAGAGGTCCAAGTCCATCAACCAGCGGCCCTATGATCTGCGGGTTCGGCGCTGTAACAACGATGAGGCTTGCGCCACCCATCTTTTGTAGTGCCTCGGCGGCATTTTCTTTCGATGTGTCGATGTAGTCGTTTGCGCCAAGCTGGTGAGCAAAGTCCTTTTTGCTGTCCGAAGATGATACAGCGACCGTGCGGTAGCCCATCTTGCGAGCGTACTGGAGTGCCAGATGGCCTAGGCCACCAAGTCCTTGCACGGCGACAGTGTCACCCTGCTGGATGTTCATCTTGCGAATGCCGTTGAACACTGTAACACCAGCGCAGAGTAGAGGAGCGTATTCGGCGGGGTTGGCATCGGCGGGAATACGCACTGCAGCCTCGCTGCGGAGAGTACAGTACTCAGCATCTGATGTCACATGTCAGTCCACCGTCTAGGATATCCATATGTTCGCCCGTAGAAAGGTAAAACTCACATCCACCATCCCGACTAACACCATTAACAAGCTCATTCTCGCACATCTGGAACATTCCCTTATTACAGGACTTGCAGCTTCCATCATGAGAACCATGCCATCCTCCACCAACACGGTCTCCAACCTTCCACTTCTTTTCGCCATCGCCGACTGCGATTACCTTCCCAATGACTTCATGTCCCGGGACGCGAGGGTAGACATCTCCCAGATGGCCCTGTTGCATAAAGCTGTCTGAGTGACAGATGCCGCACGCAAGGACCTTGATCAGGACCTCGCCCGACTTTGGCGCAGAGACGGGGACATCTTTGATCGTCCAAGGCGCGCCCTTCTTCTCAATCACGACGGCGCGGCAAGAGGAGGGGATGTCGGAGGAAGACATGGTGGTATTTGGTGTACTAGTATGCCGAGAATTGGCAGATGAAGACAAGAGATAGACAAGAGATGTAAGCTTTCTTGAGCCCTGATGTGGGTTCGTCCAAAGGTAAAGTAGTTGAGTTGTCGATCAGCTGTGATGTCAAGGAGCTGAGGTAGGCGCGACCTAGCCCTCTTTTATCTCGCCCTCCGTCATGCATGTGTGCATACATCATCGTTATCACCTATCACCGTTCCTTTTTTCCCCGCGTCAACCGACGACTAACAGTTAGATTCGTCCTGGTCGACCAGACATGCTTCCGCGACATCCCATATTACGCCCTGCACGATGATCAAAAGAGCAGCCCAAACTTGACATCATACGCCGTAGTCGTCCGCACCTTCCGAACTACACCATCACCCCACGTATGTCCGCGTTGATTGGCTTGGGCATACTTGCTCCTCGCATACCGATTGGAGATGGTGGTACGCCCAATGGGCTTTAGGCTAACGCCGACGGAGCCAGGATAGTTATTTGGGTGTGTTATATACAGTCATGTATGTAGTCAGCGAGTTGCAGCGGGCGGATTCCGCGTGTCTAGATTAGCGCGGAGTATACGGGTGTTAAACGCGTCGTAGGGATGCACAATATTGAGAAACATGCAACCAAATTTTGTGAGATGCAAGGCAGAATGCATAGGGGTATCATTTCAGTGCTGTCTAACCTCCAGTCAAGACTCGAAAAACACCTTACCAGGCGTCGAAGTTACCAAAACCACCAGTCTTTGCTTTCTTTTTGACAGGCGCAACATCCTCTTCGTCATCCACGTATCCAACTATCTCATCCTCGCCCTGATTCTGTATCTCCTGCTTCGCGGCTTGGAGATACTTGCCCACGCCGAGACCCTCACCAGTGCCGTTATCCACAGTACCATCTGCGCGTATGCGCTTGCCAGTCCATGTCGTCTTGTCATCCGCTGTGCCGCCTTGCCTCTTGATCTCCTCGGCCTCCAGCTCTTTGTTCTCTTTGTCTTTGCGCTCCTTCTGCCATTCTTCGAACGGGTCTACGAAGACTACTACGTCCAGTATCTCAATGTCATCGACAGGCTTGTCCTTCTCGCCTACTTCTGCGACTTCCATAGATCGAAGTGTGGTATCTAGCCCACCTACTACTCGTGCGAAGATCGTGTGTTTGCGGTCGAGATGTGGCACGGCGCGGTACGTGATGAAGAACTGGCTCGTGTTGGTGCCCTTGCCCTTGTTCGCCATACTGAGTACGCCTCTGGCGTTGTGCCTCTCCGGCCCTTCGAACTCGTCTTCGAATGGCTTGCCCCATATGCTTTGCCCGCCTCTTCCGGTACCTGTTGGGTCACCACCTTGTATCATGAAGCCCTTGATGTTCCTGTGGAAGATGGTGTGGCTGTAGTATCCCTTTTGTGCCAGCTTTACAAAGTTCCATACTGCGCGCGGTGCGTATTCGGGGAGGAGTTCGACGTTCAGGTCGCCGAGGGAGGTGGAGATGCGTGCATAGCCCTTGTTCTTTATGCGCTTCGGCTTGAGCATGTAGTCTTCGTCGGAGAGGAGGGCGCGTTCGCCGGAGGTATGCGGGGTGACGCCGGTCGAGGTGAAGGAGGCAGCAGCTTTACCAGAAGTATACACGGCGGCATTGTATGCTGGTTTCTTGGGTTCAGAGGATGTCGATGCTGCTGTGCCATTCCTGGGCAGGTTCGCAAGCGCTTTCGATGTAATCCCGCTCTGCTCCTTGATCTTCCTGTTTTCGCGCGCCTTCGCAACTGCTTCTTTCGCCTTGAGGATCTTCGCAGCATTGCCTAGCGCCTCTTTGTTCACACCGGTCTCTGCCTCTGCCACCACTGTGTCTCCGTCCTTCACATGCTTGTATGAACTGAAGTCTCTTGACTCGATGCTCTGAGGGTCCTGAAGCGTAATGATATCCTTCCGTGTAAATGGATCGTCGCTGACCAGATCCTGCCAATTCTTCGCCTTGATGTTCAGTCTCTCAACCGTGTCCCACGCGAAGACATTGCCGCTCTTCCTTAGCGCAACGATGTGTGTGTTGTCCGTGAAGACCTTGTATGTGACTGGGTCGACGAATTCGCCGTCCTCGTTCTTGGTGAAGTTCAGCGTGATGAGGTCGGCACGCTTCAATGGCGTTCCGTCGACGGGATTCGTGTCGGGGTGTTTCGACAGCCATGTAAGGATGTGGGTGAGGTCGAAGATGGTGCCCGATAATGTGCACACGGGATCCGTGAAGGGCTGGAGGGAGACGGCGCAGTAGTTGAAGGGAAGGCGCTTGAAGGTCGAGGACAGGCCGGCAGCGGAGGCTCGATTTGCGCTGTTTGCGCCGCGCGCATTACCGAATGCATCCGAGGAGGACCACTCGGAGTGGGTGATGTATAGCTTGTCGGTTCCTTTGCCCATGTCGGATGTATGTAGCAGAGGAGGATGTTGTTAGAGGAGCGTTGCGTGAGGCGCAAAATGTCTGTAGAGGTGACGCGCCGGGCGGCGATCAACGACCCTAGCACGGCTCCACACTCCAGGATCCACCCTTTCGTAGTGCTCTTACCTTTCAACCATCCGTGGACGCGTCTCTAGAAGCAGTTCCCCACCATACCTAGGTAGAATATGTACCCAAGCATGCCGAGATGAAGCTTTGATACGAAGGAGAGGGCTATGCCGTGTATCGAGCCTTCCATTGGCTAACACGAAGACGCTCAGCCGTACGTATATAAGTAGGCTGCCGTCTTCTGCGACGGCGCTTCAGCTTTCTCAACACCTTCTAAACATAACTCACGTACGCTGCATACAAGGTTCTTGGTTGTCTTTATCATCCTGTTATCTAGTGGAAGGGTTGTCCATTTGTATCAGGACATTGTACGTACGAGCAGATACCCCAGGAGCTTACATCACCGTCTAAAGGTTCGAGTTCTCTTTTCTAGACCGCTGTAGCCTGTAGATCACGTCAAGACCTACATTACTTACACATATATAGTTCCGTCCCTACATAGGACAATTCGCATTAATCTTAAAAAACTCTCACTACACGCGATGTCGGCAATCCATCAGTCTGCTCCGCTGGACCTTAGCCCTACGATCAACACGCGACTGCTCAAACTTGAGCTGGACTCTTCTGAAGTTACACCCTCATCGGCGATCTCTGTACGACTCCATGTAACGTCTCTGGTCGATGCACCTCCCTATACTGCCGTTTCATACGTATGGGGAGAACCATCGCCCACAAAACAGATCTTACTGGACGGAGAAGCTTTTACCATTCGCGAGAATCTCTGGAACCTCCTCAATCGGTTACGAAGTGAGCGACACCAGGGTTACCTCTGGATTGACGCTCTTTCAATCGACCAAACAAATAACCTGGAGAAGAATCATCAAGTTGCTATCATGGGTTCCATATACAGGCAGGCGCGGACGACGATAGCTTGGCTCGGTAGTGCGACTATGGACGTAGCGGAAGGTTGGAAGATCTTGGAAAGCCAATCCTCACATATGTCTATTTCACTGGAAGCATTGCACGACAATCCAGGCTGGAGGTTCATTTGGGCCAATCCCTACTGGACTCGTATATGGATACTACAAGAGTACTTGCTCTCAGCAGATGTAGAATTCTGGTGCAGCAGCGGGACCATGAAAGCTAACGTTTTGCGGTGGCACATGTATCAATACTACCTGCCTCCTGGTGGAACAGCTGCCTGGAACATCATGAAACTTGGATCGAACTCTTTCAACTTGGAGAACCGTTCTATGATGGGGTTGTTGCGCGCCGCGTATGGATGCCAATGTGTCGATGCTCACGATCGTATATATGCATTGCTCTCATTACTTCCTCCTGACGAACGCGAGGCGTGGAGTATCTCGCCGGATTATTCAAAATCGATGCAGGCTTTGTTCGAAGAGTTAGTCAGTGCTTATCCAAAAAGTCTGCGTACCTTACCACTCGGAGACTGGAAACAAGAGCTGCGCAGGCTGGTACTACGGGAGGGTATGTGGTCAGAGGAGTACCTTCAGTCATTAGTTTAAGATCGCTTCACAAACATCACAAATTTAAGACCAAAGAGTTTTAAACCAGACTCGCTAACATTCATCTATATACAGACCCAGACGAGACCCCCACGAAAAAAGAGAAAAGAGCTGCTCCTATCCAAAACACCGTCAAGGAACAACCCCCTTCCCCTTCCGCAGACACCCGTCTCCCATTCCATCCATCTAATTACAGTTTATATAACCAAACAACTAAAAGGAAAACAGCTCAAGTAAATGAGTGTATGGTAGGTCAGTTATGTACAGAACTAAAGGAGTGGCACCAAGAACCCCATCATAAGAAATGGGGTTCTTGATAAGCCGAGCTCACTTTATTCATACTCGTATGTACTTTGATAATCTCTTTCTCTCTCTCTTGTTCTTGTGCCCAAAGTGGAATTGCCCAGCAAAACCGCAAAGTTGTTCTTCGTCTCTTATTATATTATATCCAACTCTTCATTTGTCGTGCTATCCGATGTTGCTGCTGTCATCGTCGTATGATTCCAAGGGGCCATGTAGAGAAAGCTTGATGGATGGTGAGAAGCTTACTCGGGCTTTCCGAGGATACCGCGGGCCATGTGGCGCTTGCGGAGGTTGTACTCGACGGCGCGCTTCTTGGCGGCAGTGCTCTGGGTGAAGGCAGCGGAGCCACCGAAGGGACCGGCAAGAGCAGCGTTCTGCATGCGGACGATGCAGACGTTGGTGGCGCCACCGGCGGTACCGGAGCAAGTCATGCCAGCGGGCATCTGGACCTTGACGGGGAAGTCCTTGACGGCGGCGGCAGAGAGACCTCCAATGCCGATACCGGGGACGTTCTGCATGACGGTTGCGTCCTGGAAGGCGGCGGGGTCGGTGCCGGCGGAGGTGGCGTCGATCTGGGCGGTCAGGGGACCGGCACCGTCCTGGTTGACTTGGTGGAAGGTCATGGTGATGGTGCCGTCGTCGGCAGTGGTGGGCAGACCAGAGGTGGCTCCGGTACCTGCGGCTTTGGCGACACCACCCTCAGTTCCTGTGGACTTGGTGCCGGCAGAGGCAGCACCAGCGCCGCCAGCGCCACCACCGGTAAGAGCATCGAGGAAGCCACGCTTGGCACCAGCTGCGGCACCGGCACCGGCACCAGCACCTCCCATGAACATGGAGATAGCGGCACCAGCATCAACAGCACCGCCACCCTGGGTGCGTCCAAGAGCAGAGGCCTTGCCACCCATCTCGCGGGTGCGGATGATGGAAGTATCAGCCTCGGAACCGCAGAGAGGAGAAGCGCAGTTGCGAGGAGTACCGTCCTGGACCGAAAGACCAGGCATGGTTACACCATTGGCACCCTGGATCTCAGAAACGACACCGTGGGCCTGGACGGAGGCGGCGATAGCAGCAATGGCAGCGAGAGAGTAACGCATCTTGATGGATATGAAGTTGGTTGATAAAAAAGGTTTAAAAAGAGTTGAAGATAGTTGAGAGTATTGAGTGAGAAAGATGTAATGAGTAGTGAATTAAGCAAGCGACCGGCGCAAGAAAGTAATTAGAAGGATGGAAGGAAGGGAAGAAAGCGAGTCTGGTTGGTTTGAATGTTGAGTGATGGT
>Ga0265798_10001873_pt1 | contig 31758 bp, 32 predicted proteins | sample P3T30metagenome_FD_192430 | JGI IMG/M metagenome (GOLD analysis project Ga0265798, IMG submission 192430) | Plant litter microbial communities from East Loma Ridge, Irvine, California - P3 T30 | ecosystem: Environmental > Terrestrial > Plant litter > Unclassified | place: USA: California... | reverse complement strand
CGCCGAACCGCACGGTGCCGTGCAGGACGACGGCTACTCGAACCCGGCTTTCGGGGGCGCGCACGTCAACCTCGGGGACCGTGTGTTCCCGACGGTGATGGGCGGCAGGCCGCTCTACGAGCAAGCGTACCAGCGCTAGCAGGGGAGCGACCGCGCGGAAACGTGTCAGGAGCGAAAGCCCGTCCGCACGCACGGGGCGCGCCGGTTCTTCAACGAACCAGCGCGCCCCTTTTTCATTTCACTGCGATTTATGAAGTTACCGGTATAATGAGGAGCATATGAGACGACTTCCCAATTATTCCCAGCACTTTTTGAAGAGCCAGGACTTTATCAAAGAGCTGATCGGCCACAGTTCCATCAAACCGACGGACCTGGTATATGACATCGGCGCGGGCAGCGGCGCCATCACGGCGGCGTTGGCGCAAAAGGCGAAGTTCGTCGTCGCGATCGAAGTCGAGCCCAACGCGGCAAGCAAGTTGCGCGAAAACATCGAGAACAAATACCCGAACGCCGACGTCATCGAAGGAGACTTCCTGCAGATGGAACTGCCGAGCCGTCCGTACAAGATCTTTTCGAACATTCCGTTCCATTTGAGCTCGCCGATCGTCCGCAAAATAACCGAAGACGAACACCCTCCGGTTGCGGCGTATCTTATCGTGCAGAAACAGTTCGCGAACAAGCTGTTGCCGAACTACGACGGTTTCACTGGATTGCTGGGCATGCTGGTCGGCCCGACATTCGGCGTCCGCATCCGCCGTCCTTTGAAACGTTCCGATTATACGCCGCCGCCCGCCGTCGATACGGTACTGATTGAGATCAAGCGCCGTGACGAGCCGTTCGTTCCGCTCGAAGACATGCCGAAATACCGGACGTTCATAGAAGGCTGTTTTTCAGATCCGAAGATTTTCGCCAAAACCCCGCGCGCTAAAGTGGGCCTGCGCGAGGGCATCAAGCCGTCAGAAATGAAGCTGCACCAATGGGTCGCATTGTTCAACGAGTGGCATCACAAGTAACCATCGCTGACCATAAGAAATGAAAACGCCGCGGCGTCGCACGTCCTAGAAGGACACGCGAGCCGCGGCTTACCGTTTTCACCCGATCGAAAGATTGGAGGGGTGGTGCCGGCGGGCGAGCGCTAGGCGACTCGCGCCAGGGTGCAGCCGTGCCGGCAGCTGTTGTGCTGATGCACGTCGTCACAGTAGTAACAGTCTGCGTTGCAGCACTCGCCGACCCAGACGTCATCCGGTCCGAAGACCTGCACGGCCACGATGGACGTGAAGTCGTCGAACACGACGATGCCGTGCGTCTTCAGCCACGGCTTGCCGTAACTTGCTCCGCACTGCTTGCGGAACTCGGTGCTGACTTGCTGCTGGGCGTTCCAGCGTTCGGTGTCGTCTTCGCTCTCGAGCTTGTCGAGAACGTCGGGGTCGATGGAGACCAGGCTCTTCGAACCGTCTTTGTGCGTGATGTGGTGCGTCGGCTCTGATGCCAATCGAACCACCTCCAATCTTGATAGCGGGTGAAAGGTACACACTGGGTGTTTATATATTATATCACAAAATACGTTATGTATCAATAAGGTCTATACTAGGCATATGCATACTTCTTTTCACGGCAAAACGGCAATCATTACGGGCGGCTCATCCGGTATCGGCAAAGAAATGGCTCGGCAGATGGCGTACCAGGGCGCGAGAGTAACGGTCATCGGGCGGTCCGTCGAACGCGGTGAAGCGGCAGTTCGCGAACTGCAGAAGGACGGCCTGGTAATTCAGTTCGCTGCTTGCGACATGACTGACGCCCCTGCGGTACAGAACATGGTTGATGCTTTCGTCAAAGAGCACGGCCGTATCGATTACTTTTTCAATAATGCGGGCTCGTTCTTGGGCGGTGAACTGCGCGATACGCCGCTTGAAGAATGGCATGCCGTCGCGACGAATAATATTTTCTCTGTCATGAACGGTTCGTACTATGCGTACCAGCAGATGCTGCGGCAGGGGAGCGGCCATATCGTTAACGTGGCGTCCGCTGCCGGGTTGTTCCCGCTGCCGGTCATCGGCATGTACGGGTCGACGAAGTTCCAGGTCGTCGCATTGTCGCAGACGATGCGGATGGAAGCGAAAGCACTCGGCGTCAACGTCAGCGCGGCATGTCCGACGGTCGTTGATACGGCACTGTACGACAGCGCGCATTTCTTCAATTTCAATACCGAAGAAGCGCTGAAATCACGCAAAAAATTCCAGACGGCCCCTGAAGCAGCCCGTCGCATACTGCGCGGGACGGCCCGCAACCGGGCATTCATTCACACGGCTTTTTCAACGCACCTGACGTGGTTGGCCTATCGATTCATGCCGGGTTTGTACTTATTCGCAACCCAAAAAGTCGTCGGCGCATACCGCAAGAAACTTCGCCTCGAAAAATAACTACAAGCCGGATTTTAAGATTTCGAGCAGGCGCAATTCGTCTTTGTTCATGTACTTGCGCGGCTTGATGGAATCGAGCGATTCTTTCATTTTCGTCAGGCCGGATGCGTTGTGGTACGACGCGATGACACGAGGGTCGATGTAAGAGCTGCGTGCGACCGACGGCGTATTCCCAAGTTTTTTGGCAGTTTCTTTGACGACCTGGGTCACGATCTTGGCGCGTTCCTTTTCGTTGTCAGAATATTCGGCGGCGATCAGCTCGGTCGTCGCCACAAGGGTGCCGCCCCAGGTACGGAAATCCTTGGCGGTGAATTCTTCGCCCATGGCGCTTTTGATATAGGCATTCACGTCGGCGCTGTGAATGTCGTGCATGGCCCCGGAATCATCTTGGTAGCGGAAGATATCTTGGCCGGGCAGTTCGTCAAGCTGTTTGATGATGCGGGCAATGTGCTGGTCGTTGATTTTCTTGATATGCTCTTTGCCGCTCTTGCCGATGAAATCGAACGTCACCGTACTGCCTTTTACTTCCGTGTGCTTGCTGCGCAGCGTGGTGATGCCGAAACTTTTGTTTTCACGGGCGTATTTTTCGTTGCCCACGCGGAAGTACGCTTCGTCGATCAGCGTGACGATCGTCGCCAGTACTTTTTCTTTGCCGAGCTTTTTGCGGCGCAAATCTTTTTCGAGCGTGCGGCGCAAGCGGGGGAGCCTGGTTGCGAAGTGCAGCATGCGGTCGAACTTCTTGCGCTCCTGTTTGGCACGGAAGGTCGGATTGTAGATGGCCTGGCGGCGGCCGGCGGCATCGAAGCCTTTGGCCAGCACGCGGCTTTTCGGCGACGGGCTGATAATGACGTCGTTCCACGCCGGGGGAATCACGAGCGCTTCGATGCGTTCCAGCTCGGCTTTGTCGGTGACTTCACCGGTACGTGTTTTGTAAGCAAATGTTTTGCCTTTTTTGTAACGAATAATATCATTTTTTCGTGCCATACTGCGTTCCATTATACTCCGCGAAAAGGGTAAAGATTGGAAACAGCTGACATTTCAGCGTATACTGGAACCAATACACAGATAACGAGAGGAAACATTTATGGAACTTGCGAACACTTTTTACATTATCGGCATCATCTGCATGAGCCTCATCACATTGATTCTGATCGCTCTGATCGCGGTCGCCGTCATCATCAAAATCAAGATCGACCACATCCACCGCGCCATTGAAGCGCGCATCCAGCCGGTCAAAGACGCCGCTGAAGTGGTGAAACAAGTAGCGAAAAAAGCCAAAAACGCCGTCAAAAAATAATTTGAAAAGCGCGCCGTACCTGCTATAGTCAGCAGTACGCAACATTAACAATACGTATCCAGAGTGCAGCGAGAGAACTAGCTCTTTGACCTGCCGGCAACCGGCCGTTCACTTCTACAGTGGCGGCAGCGGTGCCCCTTCTAGCCCGTGCGGAATGCCGGGAAGATATGCTTTTTCTATAAAATGCTCCTTCTGTATTTCCCGCGGCGCGGAAGATACGTAAAAGGAGTATTTTTTATGTCCCACACACCAACTATGTACCGGACCGCCGAAAGCGTGTCGCCGAAACACCCCGACAAGATCTGCGACCAGATATCGGACGCGATTTTGGATGCGCACCTGCAGGAAGACCCGGACGCCCGCGTGGCAGTGGACGTTGCCGGCGGCCACGGGAAAGTGTTCGTGACCGGCGAAGTGACGTCGAAAGCGAAGCACGTCAACGTGGCGGAGATCGTGCGACGGTTAGCGGGCGACGTCGAACTGATCGAGCACATTGCTGCCCAGAGCCCGGAAATCGCGCAGGGCGTGGATACCGGCGGCGCGGGCGACCAAGGCATCATGGTGGGCTACGCGACCAATGAAACGCCGGAGCTGCTGCCGCTGGAATTCGTGCTGGCGCGTAAGCTGAACCAGTACCTGTACGAACGGTGGCCGTATGACGGCAAGACGCAGGTGACGACGAAAAACGGTGTGATCGAATCTATCGTGGCAAGCTTCCAGCATGCGAAACAAGCGGAACTGAAAGACGCAGTGGTGGCATGGGCGGCGCAGGAACCGCTGGCCGTAACTGCGGAAACGGTGGCGCTGCACGTGAATCCGGCAGGGGACTGGGAATTGGGCGGATTCGACGCCGATGCTGGCCTGACTGGACGTAAGTTGGCGGTCGACAATTACGGCCCGCGGGTGCCGATTGGCGGCGGCGCATTTAGCGGGAAAGACCCGAGCAAGGTGGACCGGAGCGGGGCGTACATGGCGAGACGGATCGCGACGGATTATTTACGGGCGCGGAAGGCCACGGAAGTGTACGTGTATTTGGCGTACGCGATCGGGTATGCGGAGCCGCTGGAGGCTACTGTTATTATTGACGGGAACGAAGAGCGGGTAGAAGGGTATGATTTGACGCCGAATGGGATTATTGGTTTGCTAAGTTTGAAACAGATATATTACGAAGGTTTAGCTCAGTATGGTCACTTTATTAAAATGGAAAAATGATACATACATTTATAAGCATCAGGTCTAGAATGTCTTTATGGATATTCGAGATATTATGAATTCAGGCGGATCGGAAGTATTAAGCGCGATTGTTAGCGGAATATTAACTTGGTTGGCAAGCAAGACGTATTACCAGAAAAAAAATAACACCAATAGCCACAACACACAAAAAGCTCGTAATGGGGCAACGCAATACATGGCTGGTCGTGATGTCGAACAACGAAACAAGTAATTCACAAAAAGCAGGACGTGGCTCTAACCAGTTAAGTGCTGGCGGTAATATTACACTTGTAGTTAATAAATTCGAACTATCAAAAGAGCAGTCTGAGACATTATTTGGTATAACAAAAAATCAAAGTAGCTATTTATCCCAAATATTCTCTGGTAAAGCATTGATGAAAGCCTTCAAAAAAACTAAAAAAATGGACGAGAAGTTGGTTGAGCGTCTTCATGAAGAGGGCATGTTAGGTGAGTTGGATGAACCGGTATTACAAAAAGATTTACATGAAGTAACTAATGCAAATGTGATGACAGATGAAGCTGGTGCTGAAGATTTTTTAATAGATTTAATTATTCAAAAATCAAAAAACAAAGACAATCAGATGTTGAAGATTGCTACAGATAAAGCGATACAAGCTGCTCAAAACCTCACTAGCTCAACCTTAAATTCCTTGACTAGCATTTGGGCGACTACTAATCTGGAATATATTGCTGAAGATGAACCAATATTACAAAAATCGGCACTATCTCAGATAGAAAGTGTGATATCTCCATTTATCAATGGAGATTTATTAGACAAAGGCGGTTGGGTACGGAGCATGGAAGATATTGGTTTAGTGAGTATCAATAACGACACATATCAACGTACGGAATATAAAATTTATATATCCAATAAATACAAAGCGTTATTAACAAAAGGTTTTGTTGCTGAAGAAGTAATTAGCGATCAATCTCTTGATTCAGGTTCAAAAGAAATTTTATTAGGTTTTCCGGAACACGAATATAAGCCTGGTTATAAATTCGTCCCTTTTTATAGTCTTGATGATCTTGAAAGGTTAGTTCTTACTGGTAGTGAAGAGACCAGAAATAATGTATTAAATTTCCTAAAAGCCAAAGATGCACTTACTGAAGACCCCCAAGTGATAGAAAACTTCAAACTCAAAATGGAGGAGTATCCTTCGATTAAACAATTCGCTGAGTGGTATGATAAAGTTCTACACTTTTCATTTACAAACTCCGGCCATGTAGTTTCATTCATAAATGCGCGACAGTATATAAATTTTACTCCAACTACAGTGCCGGAAATGTTAAATAGATTCGAGTAATGTGTTCAAAAAAATCTAAGGGACTGTTTTGCTTATATAGTTGATAGAAAAGAAGGATGAATACAATGACAATTTTTCAAATTTTAATTCACCTCTTCGCCGACGGCGCCGTCCTTCTCGTCATCCTTGCCGGGCTCTATGCCCTCCTCTTCAAAATCCCTAAAGAGGGTCGTTTCCAAGCCTATGTCCGTATCCTCATGGCCGGGCTTACATCGTACCTGATTGCCAAGTTCGTCGCCTCCATCTATCAGCCGCAGTTCGAGCGCCCCTTTGAAATCCTGGGCGTGGAGCCGGGCGCGTTGTACCTGAACAACCCGGGCTTTCCTTCCGACCACGCGCTCTTCGTGACGGCCATTACGGCGGCGGTCTGGTTCGAAACCAAAATGAAAAAGACTACGTTGCTACTGGTCGGGCTGGTGGTACTCATATGTATCGCCCGCGTGCTGGCGCTGGTCCATACGCCGCTCGATGTCATCGGCGGGGTTGTCATCGGCCTCATAGGTGCGGTATGGTATCTAAATAAGAAGCCGGTGGGAGAAAAGAAGGTGAGTCATGGCGCAAGTAATAATCACGGACGAACAGCAAAACGCTGAGTCCCTACGAACCTGGGCACGCACGGCAGTGCTGGGTGCATTGGCGGGCCTGTTATTCTGGCTCATCGCGTTGCTGCTGGGCCACTATGTCATTGAACCGCTGACCTGCGGGCAGAACATGAACGCGGCCGTGTGCGCCAACGCGACGCCGCTTGCCGGCAACATCGCCGCCGTGCTGGTTGCCGTTGCGGGCATTATCGCCATGGTGCGCCTGCGTGCCGCCCGCCCGATAGTTATTGCTGCTGCCTCTGCCGCACTGCTGTGGGACCTGGCGTTCTGGACCCAGGGCCTGTTCTGGCTGGAAGCCATCGGCTGGTCCGTGCTGGTGTACGCGCTTTCGTACGCGTTGTTCGCTTGGATTACGCGCTACGCGAGCGTATGGGTCACCATCGTCCTGAGCCTGTTGCTCGTCGTCATTATCCGCATCGCTTTGGTGCTTTAGTTTCGCTGTTGGCAGCCCGAAAAGCATGGCCGTTATGCTAAAATAGCTCACAGATACATTTCTTAGGAGCCATGGGGTAGGGGCATAGAGTGAGTTCGAAACCGAATCGTCCGAGTCGTCAGCAAAAGGCAGAACACAAACACGTCAATTTAAGGACGCACCATTCGAGGCCGTTCCGTAAGCGTCATTTGGGCCTGTTGATTCTTTCGATTGCCGGGCTAGTCGTGCTCGGCCTGTTGCTGGTAGTCTACCGCGGCCAAATTACGAGCGGCCTCACCAGCAGCCGCAGTTTTGTCAGCGACCTGTTCAAGCAGCAGGACACGTTTGACGTGAAGGTGAATTCATCGCACGGGTTCAATTTCAGCTATGACGAGAAACAATTCTATGCCAGCGGCATCGATACCGACACAGGCAAGCTGCACATCGGCAGCGAACTGGCGCAGCAGCGGCCATACGACGTGGTGCGGATCGCGCCGAACTACGCCGAAAACTCTACCAGGCCGTCAGCGGCATCCGCGCTGACGCTCACATACCACCCGGGCGGCGTCAAAAACACTTCGTCACTTGATACGTTGGCTTTGAGCGACGGCGGCATCAACGTCGACAACCTGACGCGCATGACGACCTCGCCGGCATCCATTGGCGGCACGCGCTTCCAAAAGGTGACCTGGCAATCGAAGAGCGCCGGCCCGCTGGCTTCGACGTTGAGCGCCAAATTCGTGACCTACGCGGGAACGGTACGGGGCGACGCGGTCACGATCGTTATCAGTTTGGGCGTCAGCAAATCGACCGAGTCGACGTACCAGAACATTCTCGATTCCATTCTTTTCAATACCAAAGTCAGCGCGGTGAAGACGCCGACCAGCAGCGTGGTGGCGAAGGCAAAACAGTCGCGCAGCCTGCTTGATACGCTCACCAATACGCAAGTTGCGGCAGCGGCAAACGGCACCGCCGGCGTTGACCTGACGGGTTCTGAAAAAGTCGCCGCTTTGTACAGCCCGGCGGTAGTGAAGATTTACAACGCGTATTGCATGGATATTAAGATCGACGGCAAGGCGTACATCAACGACACCTGCAGCGCGACGTCCGGGTCCGGCTTCTTCTTGAGCCAAGACGGCTATGTCGGGACAAACGGGCACGTTGCCACGGCGACCCCGCTCGACATCGTGATTACCGATGCGCTCAGTTATTATTCGTCAAAGGGCGATCCGCAGTATTTCCAGGTGCTCTTAAAGATGACAGGGTTGAAAGACAGCGACATTCCGAGCAGCGCGAGCGACGAGGAAATTTTGGGCATCATGATCGACGCGATGTACAAGATCAGCCCGAACCGCGTGACGGCATCCAACGAAGTGCAGAACTTGCTGGTGCAGGTGACATCCAAAAACCCTGACATCGCGACGTTGCTCCAGGACACCAAGAACCGCAAGGAATACGACGATGCCAGCGTGCTGCCGGCCAAGCTGAAGGCATCGGACTACCGCGCCAATGACGGCTACGACGGGTTCAAGGCATCGGATGTCGCTATCCTAAAGGTCGAGGGCGAGAACTTCCCGATCGTGAAATTGGGCGGTATAGATTCCGTGACGCAAGGGGCTGATTTGTCGATTCTTGGGTACCCGGGCAACGCGTCTGACAACGGCATCGTCGATTCGACGTCTAGCGAAGCGACGCTGACGACGGGCAAGGTATCTTCCAAGAAAAATGCCGAGAACAGCGACAAGCGCTTGATTGAAACGGACACGACTATCGGCCACGGCAACAGTGGCGGCCCGGCACTCGATGATGAGGGTGACGTGGTAGGGATCGCGACCTATACGGCAGACGGTTCAGGCGACGGCGACGGCACGTACAATTACATTCGTGACATCAAAGACCTGACGGACCTCGCCGCTGACAATTCCATCCGTTTCGATACGGACAGCCAGACCCAAGCGGAGTGGGAGACGGGCATCGCCTACTTCTACAGTTCGCATTACTCGAAGGCGCTGACGCATTTCAAGAACGTCAAAGAACTGTACCCGAACAATTCGCGCGTCGATGAATTCATTGCGGCTGCTGAAAAGCGCATTGCCAATGGTGAGGATGTGGTAGACTTCCCATTCGTTCCCGTCCTGATCGCGGCCGGCATCGTGCTGTTCGGCGTCTCGCTCGGCATCTTCCTGGTCGTGCGGCACCACAAGAAGCACGCGATCTACCGCACCGGCATGCAGCAGGGGACGGTACTTCCTGCCGGTCCGGGCGTGGGGACGCAGCGCGTGTTCGTATCGAACCAGAACGGCTCGGGTATGACAGTTGAGACGCCGCTGATACTGTCGTCCGCTCCCGTGGGCGCGGTCCAGCAACAGTCGGAACAGCCCCAAGCCCCTGAGCAGTCGGTTCAGGAACAGGTGCCAGTTTCCGTTCCGGTACCGCCGCAAAACAACGGCACGAGCGCACCGCAGCCGGTGCCGCCCGCTCCTACGCAGCCGCACGTGCCCGTTCCGCCTGCACCGGATCAGCCGAAAGACGATCAATAAAACAGACCCCTCGCACGCCGAGGGGTCCTTTAATGCTTTCGCTTTTGCTATACTGGTGACATGACTGAAATCTTGTTGATCGTATTGGTACTCGTGGTACTGGCCATGGGCGGAGCACTGTTGTTCGTCGCGCTGAAGTTGCGTGATTTGAAACCGAAAAATGAAGGCGCCGGCGTCGAAATGTTAAAAACCGACGTGACGGAATTGAACCGTACGATAACGAACCTGCAGACGGCGCTGGGCGACAAACTGGAACGCAATTCGCTGAGCATGCAGACGTCGATGCAACGGCAACTGGGTGAAAGTGCCAAGCTGGTGGCCAACGTGACGCAGCGCCTGGCGAAACTCGACGAGACAAACCGCCGGGTCGTGGACGTGGCGGACGAACTGAAGACGTTGCAGAACGTGCTGCAAAACCCGAAGCAGCGCGGCGTCTTCGGGGAATATTATTTGGAATCCGTACTGTCGAACATTCTGACGACGAAGAATTATCAAATGCAGTACAAATTTAAAGACGGCAACATTGCCGATGCCGTCGTATTTTTGGACAAAGGCCTGATCCTTCCGGTGGACAGCAAGTTCAGCTTGGAGAATTATAACCGCATGGTGTCCGCGCCGAATAAGGTTGAGCGTGAGGAATGGCTGAAGAAAGTTCGCAACGACCTGAAAGGCCGCATCGATGAAACCAGCAAATACATTTTGCCGGCTGAAAAAACCATGGACTTCGCGTTCATGTTCATTCCGAGCGAATCGCTGTACTACGACCTTCTGATCGGCGACGTGGGAACCGGTTCGAGTGCCCGTGACCTGATTGAGTACGCGTTCCGTGAAAAGCACGTCGTTATCGTGAGCCCGACGAGTTTCATGGCGTATCTGCAAACAGTACTCCAGGGTTTGCGCAGCCTGCAAATCGAGGAACAGGCGAAAGACATTCAGATTCAGGTAGGGAAACTCGGCCGACACATTGCCGCCTTCGACAGTTTTATGAACAAACTTGGAAATTCGCTCGGCACGACGGTGAACCATTACAACAATGCGCACAAAGAATTGGTAAAGATCGATACGGACGTGACGAAAATCGCCGGAAATGAAAAAAGCGTCGAAGCGCTGCTGATCGACAAACCCCAGACCGACGAATAAAAAAGGTCTTATAAATGGAAGAGCCCGCACCTTTTGAAGGGAGCGGGCTCTAACCTTCGTCGGGTACGGGCTTGGGTGAGAGATGGAACTACTGGACGTCGAAGTCGACGAGGATCGGCTGCAGGTTGCCCCTGACCGGTTCGTTGTTCCAGATCATCGTCATGTTGCCGACGACGAGGTCGTGCTTGGCGTAGACCTTGCGGATCATGGCGAGCGTGGGCTCGTAGAACTCCTTCGGTACGTTGCCGGCGCTGTCGTACGGCATGCGACCGTAGCCCTGCGGGACCACCTGGGTCTGGCGGGGGACGGTGCCGAGCGGCTTGTCGTTGAGACGTTCCCGACGCTTCTTGTCGCGCTTGGTGCGCTTGGCGTCGAGCTTGGTCTGGCGGGTGCTGACGAAGGCCAGGGTCATGGTCGGACGCTCGAGGGCGATCCGTTCCATCGACGACTGGCTTGCGTGCTCGATCTGACGTGCTGCTTCACGCGCCTGCTCGTCGCTGAGGAAGGCGTGGTTGATGCTCATGTGGCCGTCGAGGTCGTGCATGATGTATCCATTCTCTCGATTGTTTCAGTATCCGGATGGATACCGAGGTGCCACTTGTTTCCGACGAATCGGTTGCAAGTTGAATGAATTATAACACATATGCTTAAAAAAGTAAATACCCCGCTGGTCATAGCGGGGTATTTGAAGGGTGAAACGGCTGGTATTATTCAGCGATTTCGTCAACAGTGTTGCCACGGAGCAGGTCGTACACGACGAATCCGATGACGGCACCGATAGCTGGAGCGATCGCGTAAATAGCGAACGGCCAGATGGTTGCCCAGCTGTACGCGTGCAATGCGATAGCAACTGCAGGGTTGAGGACTGCGGTCGCACCGACGTAGCTAGCGGCGCTGACGGCGATCATGTACGCACCGAAGGCTGCAAGGCCGATGCCGAACGCACCTGCGAGGCGGTCACGGAGAGCTTGGCGAGTCGCGTATGCGTAGCCGATTGCAAGAATCGCAGCACCGGTAATTTCAGCGAAGAAGATGTACCAGTTTTTGTCAACGATCTTTGAGATGTCAGCAGCGGTAAACAGCGTTGCCGCGGTTTGGCCGTATTGCTGTGCTTCTGGCGATACAGGAGCTGCGCCGCCGATGAAGGCGTTCAGCACGATGTACGCAAGCGCTGCACCGAGGAGCTGAGCGATGATGTATCCGACTGCGCGGAGCCATCCGATGCGGCGTGTCACCAGCGCACCGACGGTGACGGCAGGGTTAACGTGCGCGCCTGAAATCGCGCCGAGCGTCAGCACGATGCCGACGAGGCCGAAGAGTACGAAGATAGGCTGTCCTTGGCCGGCGATGACCACGCCTGCAAAAAGGAACGTTCCTACCAATTCAGCACCGAGTGCGCGCCAAAGCGCGACGGAACGGAATGACGATGAGACGTGTTCTGAAAATGTTGGTGTCGTTGCAGCAACAGGAGCTGTCGTAACGGTCGTTTTGGTTGTCTTGGCTGCAGCTGCAGACGATGTCGTCTTCTTAGCTGTGGCTTTTCTGGTTGTCGTAGCGGCTTTCTTAGTAGCCATATGCTTCCCTCCTTATAGTAAACATGGTTTCAGTATAGCATAAACGCCAACCGCCGGAACTGATGTACAATAGATGCATATGGCACTATTTGTACGACAAGACGAGAACCGCACCGAACTGCAAAAACGCGTCGCGACCGAGCTCCAGGACCGCGCCCGCAAAAAAGCCGAAGAAGCCGAGCTTCCCGACGGCGTCGATGATTCGGCGTATATCAAAGGCACCGAACAATCGAACGGATTATTGTGGCTGTGGCTGGTCGTTGCCGGCTTGGCCGTCGCGGCAATTATTTTCCTTGTCATAAAAGCCGGCGCCTAACACTTACGGCAACGCGCTTTTTAGCGTATAATACGACCTATTATGCAAAGTCCTGATTTAGAGACGATTCGGCTGCAACTTTTGGAGCGGGTACACGAGAGCGAAACACCTCGCGACGTGCTGCGTGCGCCTGAGTTCAAGAATCTGTACGCACCCATCGCCACCCTGCCACCTGAAGAAAAAGGCCCGTACGGCAAAGCCGTCAACGAACTGAAACAAGCTGTCGAAGCCGCTGTCGAAGCGCGTATCGACGAACTGGAAAGCGGTGACGTGCACCCGATCGACGTGACCGCGCCGTGGGACGTCAACAGCACGAAGCCGGCGTTCTTGCCGACGACGGACGGATCGCAGCACCCGTTGACGACGGAGCTTGAGAACGTCATTGATATCTTTACCCGCATGGGCTTCGAAGCGATAGAATCGCGCCAAATTGACGACGATCATCACATGTTCGGCGTGTTGAACTTCCCCGAAAACCACCCGGCTCGTGACGGCTATGACACGTTCCGCACCGAAGAAGGGTTCATCCCGCCCGCACACACCAGCACGATGCAAAACCGCATTTTGCAAGCAGGCAAAGAGAAGTTGGAGAACGGCGGACAGATCGCTGCGATCAGTTACGGCCGCGTCTTCCGCAATGAAGACGTTGACGCGACGCACGAACACACGTTCTACCAAGTAGAAGGCGTATTCGTCAGCAAAGACGCGACGCTCGGCGACATGCTCGGGACGCTCCGGAGCTTCTTCGAGGTCTATTACGGCCAGCAACTACGCATCAAAACGCAGCCGGCGTATTTCCCGTTCACCGAACCGGGGTTGGAATTCGCAATTGAAAAACCTGCTGCTTTGGGCGGCAAACCCGGCGAATGGCTGGAGATGCTCGGCTGCGGCATGATCCACCCGAACGTGCTGCGCGCTGCCGGCATCGACCCGACCGAATACCGCGGCTTTGCCTGGGGCGGCGGCGTCGAACGTTTGGTGATGCTGAAATACGGCATCGAAGACCTGCGCCACTTTGAATCCGCAAAACTTAATTTCTTAAGGAAGTTCGCATGATCGTATCCGTAAACTGGCTGAAAAAATTCGTTGATATCGACTTGCCGATCGATGACTTGGCAACGCTCATCGGTGCTCGTCTTGTCGAAATCGAAAGCGTTGAAAGCCTGGCTGAAAAATACAAAGACGTCATTGTCGTGCGTGTCGTCGAATGCGCGCCCGTGCCCGATTCCGACCATTTGAACTTGACGAAGATCGATGACGGCGGCCGCGTGCAAAACGTGGAACGCGATGAAAACGGCCTGGTGCAAGTCGTGTGCGGCGCACCGAACGTTACTGCCGGCATGCTCGCCGCTTGGCTTCCGCCCGAAAGCACCGTGCCTGAAACATTCGGTGACGCCGAACCGTTCGTGCTGGGCGCGCGCAAACTGCGCGGCTACATGAGCAACGGCATGCTTGCCAGCGCCAAAGAACTTGATCTGTTCGAAGACCACGACGGTATTGTTGTCGTAGACAAAGACGCCGCGCCGGGAACCGGTTTCGCGGAAGTGTACGAACTGGATGACTATTTGCTTGATATTGAGAACAAATCGTTGACGCACCGTCCGGATGCCTTCGGCGTCATCGGCTTTGCGCGCGAAGTAGCCGGCATTCAAGGCAAGCCGTTCGAAACCCCTGCGTGGTTGCAAGATCTTGATCCGTACATCGAAGGAACGGGTTCAATCGAAGTGCCGAACATTACGATAGAAGACCCAGAACTTTCAGACCGCTTCGAAGCCGTCGTGCTCGAAAACGTCCGTCAAGGCGCAACATCTCCGTTGGAACTGCAGACGTACTTGGCACGCAGCGGCGTCCGTCCGATCAGCGTCGTCGTCGACGTTACCAATTACATGATGCTGCTCGCGGGGCGCCCGTTGCATGCTTTCGATTATGACAAGCTGCTTGCCGTCAACAACGGCGTTTTGGACTTGCGCGTCCGAGCCGGCCGTGAAGGCGAAACACTGAAACTCTTGAGCGGAAACGTGATTAATCTGAGCACCGACGATATCGTCGTTGCCAACGGTCACACGGCGGTCAGTCTGGCTGGCGCAATGGGCGGCGCGGAAACGGAAGTCGACGCGTCTACGACCCGTATCTTGCTTGAATCGGCGACGTTCAACTTGTACAAACTGCGTGCGGTGCAGATGCGTCACGGCATTTTCAGCGAAGCGATTACTCGTTTTACCAAAGGCATTCCGGCACCGCTCGGCGCACCGGTTCTTGCCGAGGCGGCAAAGATGATCTCGCAATACGCTGGCGCTGACATAGCAAGCGGCATCGGGGACGCGTACCCCGGCAAGAAAGAGCAGTTCACGGTTACCGTGCACGAAACGGTCGTGAACAGCGTGCTCGGCACTCATTTCAGCGGTTCTGACATCAAAGAGCTGCTTGAAAACGTTGAATTCGGCGTACAAGCAAACGGCAGCGATCTCATTGTGACCGTCCCGTATTGGCGTAACGACATCCATATTCCGGAAGACATCATCGAAGAAGTAGGCCGCTTGAACGGGTTCGACTCGATCAACCCGGTCTTGCCGTCACGTGATTTCACGGCCGTTCGGTCCAGCCAGTTCGATCAGTTACGCGCCAAATTGCGAAAGACGCTGGTACGCACCGGTGCGAATGAAGTACTGACCTACAGTTTCATTCACGGCGATGTCATGCGCAAAGCCGGCCAAGACCCTGCGACCGCGTACCGTATTACGAACAGCATCAGCCCCGACTTGCAGTATTATCGCCAAAGCTTGATGCCGAGCTTGCTCGCAAACATCCATCCGAACGTTAAGGCGGGCTACGATCACTTCGCGCTGTTCGAACTGAACAAGTTTCACACTAAACTGAACGGCTTGACTGAAGAGAACGTTCCGAAGGAATTGGACGGCGCGGCATTCGTCGTCGCTTCAGGCAAGAAGGCGAAAAGCGCGCCGTTTTACGAAGCGAAGCAGTATTTGGAATATATCGCGCAAGAACTCGGCCTGACATTCGTCTACGAGCCGTTGGAAGAAGCCGCGAACTACCCGGTCACCCAGCCGTTCGAACCGAAGCGCAGCGCGCGTGTTTGGGAAGCGACGACCCGCGAACGCATCGGCGTCATCGGGGAATTCAAGAAATCAGTGCAGAAAGCATTCAAGCTCTCGGACAACGTCGCAGGGTTTGAAATTTCACCCGTTTCGCTTTTGAAGCTGACTGCCGGTACGGTGCCGACATACGAAGCACTCAGCAAGTACCCCGGCAGCGACCGTGACGTCACGTTCCAGGTGAGCACGGACGTTGCGTACGCCCAGGTATATGACGCGGCCAAGAACGCACTGAAAGAACAGTCGTTGCGCGCAACCGTGACGCCGCTGGATATGTATCAGCCGGAGTCGGGCGAGACAAAGAATGTTACACTGAGATTCACGCTCGGTTCGCATGATCGAACCTTGACGGGGGAAGAGGTGAATGCCGTTATGGCAGACGTGACTGAAAAAGTAATGACAGAGACTCATGGAAGGGTACTATAAATGGCAGCAACGAAAGCACAGCAAATCGGCATCTGGATCATCGCGGCAACGATGACGATCGGAACAATCGGAGGGTTCATCGGGCTCGTCCTTGCAAACGACAATTCATCAAAAGACACCGCTCAGCAGCAAACGGATTACGAAAAGCAATTGGCGGAATATACCAAACAACAAAAAGCAGCGGCGCAAACCAATGCTGACAACTCCGTCGCGCTCGCAGGCTATGCTGCCGAGCCGTTTGACCCGGCATCGGTGACCGCATTGAAAAAAGACATCATCGTCAACGGAACGGGTGACGAAGTAAAATCAACCGATTCGATTAAAGCCAGCTACTTCGGTTGGACCAGCGACGGCAAGATCTTCGACAGCTCGACTAAAAAAGACACGAACACGGATACTCCAGTAACGTTTGCGCTTTCAAGCGTCATCAAAGGATGGACGGAAGGCTTGGCCGGACAACGCGTCGGCAGCACCGTGAAGCTGACGATTCCTGCGGACCTGGCATACGGCGCACAAGGTTCGGGAGTCATCGCGGCAAACGCTCCGCTCGTATTCATCGTGACGATCCACTCGATCGAAGCGGCAACGACCAGCGCGCAATAAGCACAAGAACACATGATTCATGCTATATTAAGTATAGCGATTAAATAACAGAGCATAACGGCATAGAGACGGCCGAGGGGAGAGGTATGGACGATTCAATCAAAGAAGTGATAACTATCGGAGCGGGGCCGAGCGCATTGGCGGCGGCAATTTACACGACGCGCGAAGATATCGACACGACACTGTATGAAAAGAGTGCTATCGGTGGTTTGGCGGCAATCACTGACGTCGTCGACAACTACCCCGGCTTTCCGGAAGGTATTGAAGGCCTGACGCTCGCAGGACATCTTGAGAAACAGGCGGAACGGTTCGGCGCGCACGTCGAATACGGCGACGTTACCAAGCTGCGCCAAGAAAACGGATACACGGTCGTGACTGTTGACGGTGCTGACGTCAAAGCGAAAGTCGTGCTGATCGCAACGGGAAGCGATTACAAAAAAATCGGCGTCCCAGGTGAAAAAGAACTGTACGGCCGCGGCGTGCACTATTGCGCGACATGCGACGGTGCGTTTTACCGTGACAAGAAACTGGTCGTCATTGGCGGCGGCAACTCCGGGTTCCAAGAAGCATTGTTCTTGACTCGTTATGCTTCGCACATCGACCTGCTGGTTCGCAGCAGAGTGTCTGCAAGTGACGTCTTGCAGCGTGACATGCAAAAGTTCGTCGATGAAGGCAAAGTGACGATTCACTTGCAAACGACGACCGAAGAAATCATCGCCAACGAAGGGCGCGTGGTTGCAGTCAACGCGTTGAAGGCGAATGCGCCTGTAACGTTTGAAACCGACGGCGTCTTCGTATTCGTCGGGCTGGTACCGAACACGCAGTTCCTCGAGGGCAGCGGCATCGAAGTCGATGAACGCGGGCTCATTAAAACCGACGAGCATTTGCACACGAATCTGAAGGGCGTGTTTGCCAGCGGTGACGTTCGCAGCGGTGCCACCATGCAGATTGCCAGTGCGGTCGGCGAAGGCGCATCAGCGGCGCTTGCCATTCGCGAATATCTTGAAGATTACAACCGCGATCCCAATTTGATTTAAGCGATATGCGCTTCGTAAAAAGACTCGAGCTGCGAAATGATGCTCGGGTCTTTTGTTTCCAGGGCAATTTCACGCGTGCCGAACAGGACGCCTGTGTAGGCAAAGTTATGGGAGCCGGTGATCGCGACTTTTGAACCGTCCTTCATGGTGAAGACGATGAACTTGGCATGGATGTACGTGCTTTTTTCATACAGCGTTTTGAAACCGCTCGTCGCCATGCTCAGGCGAATGAGGGTGCCGTTGAGCGGATTGGCGTTTTCGGGACGATTGAAATACAGCTTGACGTCGCGCTGTTTGAAGACACGTGCAAGTTTGCCGGTCGGGCAGTACTGTGACACGAATAGGATATGTTCGGCTTCCTTTGCCAGTTCCACGGCACGGCGGTATATGGCTGAATGCGCGATGATACCACCGTCAAACATGACGGAGTTGCCGTCGAGCTCATAAATAACGCTCGGGTAATTGGTTGAAGTGCGCTCTGCGCGGGCGATACGTTTCTGTTCGTAGACCAACCGGTCAGCCAACCGTTCGTTTTCGATGCGGAACATGAAGTCTTGGTTTTCCGCCACGCCTTCCTGATACATGTTAACGCCGCCGAATACGAAACAGGTATCATCAACGACGCACCATTTGCTGTGTGTCCGTCCGTTCAGAAGGGTCGTACGGCTTCTGCCGAGCCACAAGAATTTAACGCCGGCGGCTTTGAGTCGTTTGACCATGACGTTGACTTCTTTTGCGCCCGGGCTGTAGTAGCGGACCGGTAGGAAGCTGCCGCTGACTTCACCGAACGTGAAGACGTCGGCGGTGACACGCACCGTCACGCCGCGCTTAGCGGCTTCTTCAATGGCGAGCATGAGTTCGTGCGTTGCGGGGTGATCGGCGATGACCATGGAAATGAGAAACACGCGTTTCGTTGCTTTTTTGACCAGTTCGGTTGCGTGCGCCACGTACTCGGGCGCGAGAAGTAATTGCATGTTCATCTGCATCGATTATAAACTGTCTGGCGCGGTTGGGGTAAAAACTGATAAAATACCTGCAGAAGAAAAAAGGAGAAATACTTACATGGCAGACTTTAACAAAATCCTCACGCCAGGCGACATCGATAACGGCTCGGTGAACGTCGTGGTCGAAATTCCGACCGGCAGCAGCAACAAGATCGAATGGAACCGCGAGTTGGCGGTATTCCAGCTTGATCGCACCGAACCTGCGGTGTTCGGCAAACCGACTAATTACGGATTCATTCCGCAAACGCTGGACGAAGACGGCGACGAACTCGATGCGCTCGTGCTGACCAGCGAACCGTTGCCGACCGGCGTGTTCCTCGAAGCAAAGATTATCGGTGTCATGAAATTCGTCGATGACGGCGAAGTAGATGACAAGATCGTCGTAGTTCCGTCTGACGACCGCAATAACGGCAATGCCATCAACAGCCTGCAGGACATTCCCGCAAAACTGATCGAACAGATCGAGTTCCATTTCAATCACTACAAAGATTTGAAAAAACCAGGCACGACGAAAGTTGAAAGCTGGGGAGACATCGAAGAAGCCAAAGCGGTGATTCACGAATCAATCGAACGCTGGAACCAAAAATAGTGCCGCTCGACAACCAACGGGTTGTCGCTGCGCAGAAGCTCGTCATCGAAACTTTCAAAGGTTTTCGTGACGAGCTTCTCGGCGTTTTCGGCAATGTCGAGCATACGAGCAAATCTGATTTTTCACCGGTAACGGTGTACGACGTTAAGGTAGAGGAAGCCCTGAAAGCACGTCTCGCCAAAGACTTTCCTGAAATGGGATTCGAAGGTGAAGAAACGGGTGTGTCCGGCGATCGAACGACGTATTGGTTGGTCGACCCGATTGACGGGACCTCCAGTTTTATTAGGGGCTTGCCATTCAGTACGAACATGGCAGCACTGGTGCATGAAGACGTGGTCATGGCGGCGGTCATTTATGATTTCGTAAACGATACCGTATACACGGCGGTGAAGGGCGAAGGCGCATTCAAGAATGGACAGCCGATCCATTTGAATGTGAACCGTACGCAAGGCAACCTTTTTCTCTATTCGCTGACCGCACCGCGTTTCGGATTGATTCAGGAAGCGCTGTACGAACTCGGCATGCGAACGCTGTTGCCGGTCGGGGCATCAGGACACGAATATACGATGCTGGCCGAAGGTAAGATCGACGGCTTGGTTGTGCTGCGCAAAGGCAAGGGGCTTCATGACAATGCGCCGGGCGTATTGCTGTGTGAAGAAGCGGGCGCTTCGTTGCTGCCTTACGACGACAAACAGGGCGTCCATCGCAGCCAGTTTATTATTGGAACGCCGCTTGTTACTGAGCTGATTGAACACAGCGGACTGCTGTAGTTTCAGCTTATTCCGTCATCATCGCAACGATGGCGTAGTTCCCGTTTTTTCCAAGGTTTCCTTTCAGGAAAGCGCTGTATGAAAAATAGTTCGGGTCCTTGTCGGATTCAGCCGGATTGTCAGTGATGTTTTCTTGCAGGATGCCGGCCGCACGTAACTGCTCCAACACTGCTTCTTTCATGCCTTTGTTGTCGAGTTTCCAAATTTTATAATTGTCTTTGCTTGGGGCCGGCGTTAACCATACGCGGAGTGTCGCCGGATCGGACCCATATGTGCGTTTAAGGTGAGTCACGAGATTGAAGCCGCCTTGCTGTTCCAGCGAATGCCGTCCGAGATGCGCTACGGCAAGCACCTTCAATATAGGGTCGTACAAAACAGCGCCAATGCAATCCGCTATAGGGAGGAACAAGGCATGCTGCGTATTTTTCGTAATGAGGGCATCGGCAATGGCTATGTCGTGGCCGTGCATGCCGCCGCCTTCGTCTTCTTTTTTCACTTCAATGAATTCGCAGAAATTCGTGCGGTCGTAGTTGACGCGCACGCGGCTGGTCTGTGTTGTGGTGATGCCGTGTACTGACAAAAATTTCTCTCGGTTCAGAAATACTTCCGGGTCGAAATGGTCATTTCGGTTGTACATGCTGCCATCGGCAACGGTTGACGTCGCAACGACGAGTTTATTCACTTTTCGTTTCTTTTGCTTTCTTGTCGCGTTTTTGCACTGCTTTGTGCCGTATGATGGCTGCCGCATGGCTAATGCCGCCTATAACACCGAGTTGGCGCAAATGAGCACGCAACTTAGCGCGTGAATGCGTCGTCGTGACTTGGTCGAGCCAGGCTTGTTTCGGCGTGCTGGTCTTGCGGGTGATGACTTCGACGATGTCACCGTTTTGCAGCGGTTCGTCAAACGACTTGATCGTGCCGTTTATTTTGAAGCCGTAGGCATGCTTGCCGATGTCGCTGTGGACCAAATAGGCGAAATCGAGCGGCAGTGCGCCTTCTGGCAGATTGTAGATGTCGCCTTTGGGCGAGTAGACAAAGATGCGGTCGCCGAACAGGTCGACGTTCAATTGGTCGTTGGTGATGTCTTCGCCGCTGCGTAGCTTGTCGGCCACTTCTTGCAACTGGTTGATCCACTGCATGTGCGCCGGCAGGATCGCGCTCTTTTTGCCTCGAACGTACTCTTTCGAACCTTTTTGTTCGTGGTAGTGGAAGCTGGCAGCGAGACCGCGTTCCGCGAATTCGTGCATTTCATAGGTTCGGATCTGGAATTCGACGATTTGTTTCGTTTGGGTAATAACGGTCGTGTGAAGGCTTTGGTATCCGTTGGGTTTCGGCACGGCGATATAGTCTTTGATGCGGGCGATCATCGGCTGGTACAGCGAGTGCAAGATCCCCAGAACCCTGTAGCAGTCTTCTTTCGTTTCCACGATGACGCGCAGAGCCATGAGGTCGTAAATATCGTCCATGTTGCCGTTGACCTTCCGCATCTTGCGGTGCAGGCTGTACACGCTTTTGACACGGCCGTTGATTTCGCCTTTGATGCCGTCGCGTTTGAGCGCCGTTTCGATTTCAGTGCGGATGATGCCGAGTTTGCGGGTGCTTTTGCCCAGACGTTTTTTGATCTGGTTTTCCAGCCGCTTGTATTCTGCCGGGTCGAGGTAACTGAAAGCGAGTTCTTCGATTTGCATGCGGATACGACCCATACCCATGCGGTCGGCCATAGGGGCGAAGACTTCGAGGCTTTCACGGGCAATCTTCAGCTGTTTTTCTTTCGTCATATGCTGAAGCGTCTGCAGGTTGTGCAGGCGGTCGGCAAGTTTGATGATGATGACGCGGACGTCTTGTCCGACGGCGATCAGGAGTTTGGAAAGATTGTCTTTGGTTTGCGGGAGGTATGCGGCTAAATCCTGCATGCCGGCACGGGCCTGCGAAACTTTCGTGACGCCATCTACCAGGAACGCGACGTCTTTGCCGAAGAATTTTTCCAGTTCGTCAAGCGACGTTTCGGTGTCTTCGACCGTATCGTGCAAAACGCCGGCGATCACGCTGTCGATATCCATGCCCCAGTCGATCAGGGTGCTGGCAACGGAGAGCGGGTGAATGATGTAAGGTTCGCCGCTCTTTCGTTTTTGGCCGTCATGCGCTTTGCTGGCGACTTCGATGGCATGCGCGAGTTCGAGGACCTGGTCCTCTTCATAGTGCGGTGCGGCTTTCTCGAGCAAATCGCTTTTTTTCATAGCCTTTTCAGTATACGGAGAATTGAGCGGTTTGTCAGCTGAGAATTCTTTGACAATGCCGGGGCGCTGTATATACTAAAGAGGTTATGATTATAGGCTTAATGCGTAATGCAGGGGGATTTGGCCACAATGAGCAAGACTAAAATCGGAATTAACGGTTTCGGCCGTATCGGGCGCAACGCGTTCAAAATCGCGTTTGACCGGAGCGACCTCGAGATCGTTGCCATCAACGACTTGACGGACACCAAGACGTTGGCTTACTTGCTGCAGCATGACAGCAATTACGGCTTGTACAAGAACACCGTCGGATATGACGACCAGGGAATCATTGTCAACGGCCAGCACGTCAAAGTGCTCGCAGAACGCGACCCTGCTGCATTGCCATGGGGCGACCTCGGCGTTGAACTGGTGATCGAATCTACCGGACGTTTCACTGAAAAAGAACAGGCTGAACTGCACATTACTGCCGGCGCTAAGCGCGTTGTCATTAGTGGTCCGTCCAAAAGCGACGGTGTCGACACGATCGTCCTGGGTGCGAACGAAGACGCTATTGCGGGTGCAAGCCAAGTCATCAGCAATGCCAGCTGTACGACCAACTCGCTTGGTGCGGTCATGGCGATTCTCGACAGTACATTCGGCGTTGAAAAATCATTGCTGACCACCGTGCACAGCTACACTGCAAGCCAAGCGCTGCAAGACGCGCCTTCAAAAGATCTTCGTGAAGGCCGCAACGCTGCTGAAAACATTGTTCCGACAACGACCGGTGCGGCGATTGCCGTGACGAAAACGTTGCCGCAATTGACCGGCAAGTTCGACGGACTCAGCATTCGCGTTCCGACGCCTGTCGTTTCGATCAGCGACATCACGGTCCTTCTCGGTCGTGACGCGTCCGTTGAAGAAATCAACGAAACCTTCAAAAAAGCCGCAGCTGATCCTTTTTACCAAGGCATTCTGGGCGTCAGCGACGAACCGCTTGTCAGCCGCGATTACATCGGCAACAGCCATTCCGGCGTCGTCGATCTCGCATTGACCAAAGTCGTCGGCGGCAACTTGGCCAAGGTTATGGTGTGGTACGACAACGAATGGGGCTACAGCAACCGTTTGGTCGAACTTATCGCTGACGTGGGAAAGACTTTGCACGAAGCGTAAAACCGCTTATACTTTAGGGTAATTATGAAGATCTTTTTGGGCAGTGATCACAACGGGTTCCACATGAAGGAAAAAGTATTCGCATATCTTGCGAAGCACGATTACGATGTCGTTGACGTCGGTGACGCGCAGCTTGACCCTGACGACGACTTTCCGCAGTTCGCGCAAGCGGCTGCGTTGAAGGTGCTCGGCGAACAGGACGGGGAAGCGCGGGCAATCTTGTTGTGCGGCGGCGGCCAAGGCATGGCGATGGCAGCGAATCGCTTCAAGGGCATCCGCGCCAGCGTCGTGTGGGACGCGTTCGAAGCTAAAATGACGCGCAATGACAATGACAGCAACGTCTTGGCGCTGCCTTCGCGTATTCTTGAAGACCAGGACGGAACGTGGCAGGGAATTATTGAGACATGGTTAAATACGCCGTTCGCTTCCGCCGTTCGATACAAGCGGCGTAATGCCGAGATTGACGAGCTGTAACAATGGCTGTCATCGCGCCGACCATTCTTTCAGAAACGGCCGAGGATTACAAAGCCTCGGTCGAACGTCTGACGCCTTTTGCGCAGCGGATACACATCGATATCAGTGACGGCGAATTCGCGCCGAATTTTTTGTTACCTGCAGGGCAATTGTACTGGCCTGCCAATTGGCAGGTGGACATTCACGCGATGGTCGCTCGTCCGAGTGAGCACGTGGCGCAGCTCATCGCAATCAAACCGAGTTTAATCATCATTCACGCTGAAGTGCAAGAAGACATTACGGTAGTATTGAACCAGATCAAAGCGGCGGGTATCAAGGCCGGCGTCGCGCTCCAACGAACGACGGTTCCCTCGACCGTAGCCGACGAGATCAAAATAGCCGACCATGTCATGATTTTCTCGGGCGACCTCGGGAAGAACGGCGGAACGGCCAGTTTGATGCAGCTTGAAAAAATACGGCTGATAAAGGCAATTAATCCGGCCGTAGAAATCGGTTGGGATGGCGGCGTGAATATTGAGAATGCCTATACGTTGTCACAAGGAAACGTCAATGTCCTCAATGTCGGCGGCGCGATTGCAACCGCTGAAGATCCGGCCGCGATATATGCGGCACTGACCAAAGAAATTAATAAACACGGAGTAATTTAGGTGGAAAAACGAACGATTCCTCAAATCCAGCAGAAGGCGAATGACATCCGCGAAGACATCATTCGCATGTTGGAACATGCCGGTAGCGGCCACAGTGCAGGGCCTTTAGGCTTGGCTGACATATTCGCGGCGTTGTATTTCAACATCTTGAACATTCGTCCCGAAGAGCCGGAATGGGCTGAACGAGACGTATTCTTCTTAAGTAACGGGCACACCGTTCCCGTTCAATACGCGGCTATGGCGGAAGCAGGGTTCTTTGATAAGGAAGAGCTGCTAACGCTGCGCGCATTTGGCAGCCGTCTGCAGGGACATCCGGAACGCGAGCGTCTGCCAGGCCTTGAAAGCACCAGCGGCCCTCTTGGGAGCGGCCTGTCACAGGCTGCCGGCTACGCGTACACGCTCCAGTACATCGATGACATCAAGAATCGTTTCGTTTACGTGATGATGGGTGACGGCGAATTAAACGAAGGCAATATATGGGAAGCGGCCATGTTCGCCGGTAAGAACAAACTTGCCAAACTGATCGCGTTCGTTGACCGTAACAATATTCAAATCGACGGCAGTACGGAAGACGTCATGCCGCTTGAAGACCTGAAAGGCAAATGGGAAGCGTTCGGGTGGCACGTCATTGAAATTGACGGACACAACATTGAAAGCATCATCGATGCTGCCAGCCAGGGCCGTGCAATCACTAACCGTCCGACGATGATCATCGCGCATACGATTCCCGGCAAAGGCGTGGACTTTATGGAATACGACTACAAATGGCACGGCGTTCCGCCTAACAGCGAACAGGCAAAAGCGGCACTCGAGAAATTGCGTACGCTCGACGGCAAAATTACTCATGAAGGAGCAGGCGTATGAGCTACCCACTAGACCCGGCATTATTTACTGAAGATATGAAGCTCGAACCGACGCGAGCCGGATTCGGCCGTGGTTTGAAAGCTGCTGGCGAAGCGAACGAAGCCGTTGTCGCGTTGTGCGCCGACCTTACTGAGAGCACGCAGATGCACTTGTTCAGGGACGCTTTCCCAAAAAGATTCGTAGAAATCGGTATCGCAGAACAGAACCTCGTGACAGTAGCGAGCGGCATGGCTCGTGCGGGAAAGATCCCTTTTACCAGCAGTTACGCGGCATTCAGCCCAGGGCGAAATTGGGAACAGATCCGCACCACGGTGACGCTGAACGACCAGCCGGTGAAAATCGTAGGCTCGCACTCCGGTATTTACACGGGCAAAGACGGTGCGACGCACCAGATGCTTGAAGACATCGCTTTGATGCGCGTACTGCCGCGCATGGTCGTCATTGCCCCTGGTGATGCGATCGAGGCAGAAAAAGCGACGAAGGCGATCGCCGAAAACGGCAAGCCGAGCTACATCCGATTGGCCCGTGAAAAGACGGCCGTCTTCAGCAAAGAAGAATCTCCGTTTGAAATCGGCAAAGCGTACGTCCTGAAAGAAGGAAGCGACGTCTCGTTGATGGGCACCGGTACGATGACCTACCAATTGTTGCTTGCCGCCAAACTTTTGGCCGAACAGGGCGTCAACGCGGAAGTCGTGCACGTGCCGACCATCAAACCGCTCGATGAAGAGACGATCATAGCCAGTGCGCGCCGCAACGGCCGTGTCATTACCGCCGAAGAAGCGCAAGTCGCCGGCGGGTTTGGCAGCGCAATCGCCGAGCTTTTGTCTGACAAGCTGCCAATGCCAGTAAAGCGCTACGGCGTACAAGACCGCTTTGGTGAATCAGGCGATCCGAAAGAGATTTTCGAGTCGATCGGACTGACGGGCGAGCAGATGGCTGAAAGTATCAAGGAATGGCTGCAGCACACGCCGAAATACCACCAGTAGTACAACCATAAGTGGTATACTATCACCAAGAGCAATACAGGGAACTTAATAGGGGGCACACATGGGACTGACCATACGAGAAATTCGCGATAATACGACGCGGGCGAGGCATTTGATGCAGCGTTCACGCCAGCAGCATTTTGCTGTCGGTGCATTCAACATTGACAATCAAGAGACGCTGATCGCGATCGCTCGTGCCGCGCAGAAATTGAATGCGCCCGTCCTGGTGGAAGTAAGCGACGGCGAAGTCAAGGCGCTCGGCCTTGAAAACATCCGCGACATGGTCGACAACTACAAAGTAGAATACGGCATCGAAATGTACATCAATCTTGACCACAGCCCGACGGTAGAAGACTGCAAACGCGCGATCGACGCCGGTTTTGAATTCATTCACATTGATATCTCCCAGGCAAACCACGGGGCGACGACGGATGAAATTATCGAAAAGACCAAGGAAGTTGTCGACTATGCCAGGTTTACCGGTGCGCTCGTCGAAAGCGAACCGCACTACTTTGGCGGCAGCAGCAATGTCCATACCGAGACGATCGACTACGATGAAATCAGAAAGACGTTCTCAACTCCTGAAGGCTCCAAGTCATTTACAGAAGTCACCGGCATCGATACCTTTGCAGCTGCCATCGGCAACCTGCACGGCAAATATCCTGTACCGAAAGAACTCGATCTCGAACTGTTGCAACAGATTCGTGATTCGATCGAATGCCAAATCAGTTTGCACGGTGGCAGTGGCACTCCTCTGCATTACTTCGAAGAAGCGGCGCGCATCGGCGTCAGCAAGATCAATATCAACAGTGACATGCGTTTCGTATTCCGCAAGGAACTTGAAAAAGTACTCGCAGACAACCCTGACGAATATGCCGTCGTCAAACTTATGCCGCAAGTCTACGGCGCGGTCCAGGAAGTCGTTGAAGAGAAAATCAACGCATTCGGAAGTGCGGGCAAAGCGGTTCTTTAATCATGTCCATTCCAACCATCGTGACCATCGGCAAAGCGACACAAGACGTCTTCGTTAAAAGTTCGAACAGCTATAAGCAGCAGAAGCACAAAGGCGTCTTGTACGAACAGTTGCCCGTGGGGCAAAAACTTGATTTGGACGCAGTAACGTTTTCGACCGGTGGAAACGTGACGAATGCTGCCGTGACGTTTGCACGGCAGGGTCTCCACAGCAAGTACATGTGGTGCATCGGCACCGACGTTGCGAGTGAGGCGATCCTCCAGTCGCTCGACCGGGAATCGATTGATACGTCGCACGTGATCCAGCGGCCTGATTACCGTTCCAGCTATTCGCTCATTCTGATGCTCGAAGGCGGCGAACGAACCATTTTGAATTACAAGGGCACGACGCTGTCGAGTGCCAAAGATCTTGACCTCAGCGTCATCGAATCGGGCGATTGGCTGTACTTGTCGTCACTCGGCGATATGGATCTGCTTGAAAAGATCGTCTCACGCGCCGCAAAGCACGGCGTGAAAGTCATGCTCAACCCGGCCGGTTCTGAACTGAAAGAGGCCGACAAGCTGCGGGCACTGCTTGAAGACGTTGAAATTCTGGCCGTCAACAAAGAAGAGGCGCAACAAATTGTTTCCGGCGAAAGCATGGAAGAACTAGTCCGCCATGCGCAGCATTACTGCAAGGTCGTGATCGTGTCCGACGGACCGCACGGCGCGATGGCTTCTGACGGAAAAACGATCGTTGAAGCGGGCATGTACGAAGACGTGCCGGTTATTGATCGTACCGGCGGCGGCGACGCGTTCGGTTCGGGTTTTTTGAGTTATTACGCACAGGGCAAGTCACTGAAAGAATCGATGATTTTCGCAAGCGCGAATTCAACGTCGGTGGTGACGAAAATCGGAGCAAAAGAAGGCATATTACACGCGGGAACCGTGCTGCATGACATGCCGATAAAAGAGAGGGAATTCTAATGGCAAAATTTTTACGAGACTTACTGGATGCTGAGGAGCCGATCTTTACGGAATCATTGCGGCAACTGGAACGTGCGAGCGGACGGACCGGCGCCGACACCAAACTGATCGGCGACATCGTGGGCATGGCGCACGAAAACATGCGTGAAATGGGATTGAACCCGGCGGTTGCGACCGGCGAAGAAGTGTACCGTGGGCTCGAAGCGCGGCTTGAAAGCGATATCAAACGGTTAGTCGGCATTATCGGCGCTGACGAAAACCGCTCCGAGGAAGTACGCTATCTCGTGCCGTTCATGGTGAAGGCGGCGAACAGCGTCAAATTCAACCGAAAAGTATTCGTTATCAAACACGAAAGCGCGAAAAACTTGCTTCGCAAAATGCCGCCGAAGGCGCTGATGGAAAAACTCGGCTACGATGATATCGAAGTTATGTTCGCGCATGAAGATTTCAGCGAATTGTATACCGCGCTGCGCTTTTCAGAAGGCCCTGAATGGCTGAACAAATATGACGAACTTTTCGAAACGGTCACTCCGGATGATTACGAAGAGCGTGATCTGAAGATCGTCGTCATGGACCACGACAAATACGTCGATCTTGCGGCGCATTTCGTCCAAAAGAAACTCCATAATGTCACGCACACCAAGGAAATGGGCGTCATTGTCGTCACTCCGATGCACGCTGAAACGATGCGTGGCCTCGTGTTGAAAACGTTGCCGCTTTTGTTCCACTACATGAACGAAGTCAAGCTGTACTCGACGTTCTTCAAACTGAAGAGCAAACAGCCGCATTTCGGCAAGACGGTCGTTGCTACCCTCGTTGCGGACCCGGGCGATGCCAGCCAGATGGTCGGCAAAAAGATTCATTGGCGTGTCATTCAGCGCTACTTGGGCAAACACAAAGAAGACAATATCAGCATGATCGCATTCGAACCGCACGTTCAGCCTGAAGATTTGCACTGGCGACGCGCAGAAGATCTGCTCTACCAACTTGACCCGGAACTGAAGTTTTGGAAAGACCGCGATTACGTGGCGTTGAATTACGACGGCTTCCCGGTAGCTTTTAACCTTTTCGACGTCAGCTTCGGCTATTCGAACCGCGAGACGTACCAAAACCGTTACGCCTACCATTTCCGTGAAAGTCTATGGAATGAAATATTCGTTCGCTATATGGGCTTTAAGAACTTGGCGTCACAGGTGCTCGAACAGCTCGACAACAGCATGATCGCTCCTGAGAAGCTCCCTGTCGCGAAACCGTCTGCAGTACCGGCCTTACGCCGCGAGAATGACAAGCACGACCTGCTCGTTCGCCGTCGCTTGATTGATGCCGCCGAAGGACGATTGGACGGGGTTGTCGACGAATTCGAAAAAGTATTCGACCTGCTCGGTGCATACAAGAAGACCGTTACGATATTCGGAACAGCACGTGCCCTTGAAGACAAGAGCGTCGCCAGCGATGCGTACGAACTCGCCCGTCGGTTGGCTCTCGAGAAATACGCTGTCGTGACGGGCGGCGGTTTCGGAGTCATGGAAGCGGCAAACCATGGCGCGTATGACGCGGGTGGCGAGTCTATCGGCCTGAACATTTTACTGCCGCATGAACAGAGTTTGAATAACTACACGACCGCAAATTTCCAGTTCCAACATTTCTTTGGACGCAAAGTATCGATGACACTTGATGCCAGTGCGTACGTCTTCTTTGCCGGCGGATTCGGAACGATGGACGAGCTTTTCGAAATTCTTGCTCTTGAGGAAACGCAAAAGATTCCTCGTGCTCCGATTATTTTGGTAGGTTCTGATTTCTGGGGACCGCTGGATAAAGTGATACAGAATGTACTGCTTGAAAAGTACGGCACTATCAGCAGCGAAGATCGCCAGCTGTATGCCGTGATGGACGATCACGATGAAATTGTCCGTACGATCAACGAATATGAAAAAGCTCAAAACTAACAAGGCTTTTCATTTACATTTTTATCGGTTAGGCCTATGCTTAACCTAATGAACGAAGCGGGGAGATGATGACAAAACGAGGGGGTGTACACAGCCTGATGGGACGCAAGACGCGCATCATCTTGTCATGTGTCATCGCTCTCGTGGTCATTGCCGGGTGCGTAGCACTGCTTCTTTCCCGTAAAGGCGAAGAAGCCGCGCTGCCGGATACGACGTCCAAAACGTCCGAAAGTGCCGCGACGAAAAACACGACGTCAAAAAACGAGACTGACGCCCTGGCGGAAGCTGTCTCCGCGAAAGCAGACCCGTCAACATTGAATTCCGTTGCCATAGATCCGCTCGGCGTTACTGTTTTCTATGCAAAGAATACCCCGGGTTTCGAATATGAAATTAAAAAGACGGCTGACGGCACGCAGTATGTGGAATTCACCGCACAAGAACTGATCGGTACCAAATGCACCGATGATGAGGGTCTGTTCGCTTCCATCGTGCAAAACCCTATGTCAAGCGAAGATCAGACGACGGTATCTGAGACGGTAAAGGTCGGAAACGACACGTACGGACTGTCACTGGCAGGAGCAGGCTGCACGTCAGATGGTGCGTTGCTCGGACAATATCAGGACGGGTTCAAAAACGGGTTCAGCAGCCTGCAAGCGCTTTAGCCGGCGGCATATCAGTAACGAAAGAGGCAGCGGTACTGCTCTGGCGTGAAAAATAGTATACTGGTAAGTAATGGACCAGATTTTTAAACTCAATTCAGCTTATGAACCGATGGGTGATCAGCCGACGGCAATTGCCGATCTCGTAAAAGGCCTCGACGCGGACGAGAAGGAACAGACGCTGCTCGGCGTGACCGGAAGCGGCAAGACGTTTACCATGGCAAACGTTATCGCCAAACGCGGCGTTCCCACTTTAGTGCTGGCACACAATAAAACGCTGGCCGCACAACTCTACAGTGAGTTCAAATCTTTCTTCCCTGAGAATGAAGTGCACTATTTCGTCAGTTACTTCGATTATTATCAACCTGAAGCGTATATCGCCAGTAGTGACACCTATATCGAAAAAGACAGTCGCATCAACGACGAGATCGATCGTTTGCGCCATGCCGCAACGATGGCACTGTTGACTCGCCGCGAC